>Ga0209749_1000107_pt1 | contig 141504 bp, 117 predicted proteins | sample EPASupsiteSAE347_FD_187267 | JGI IMG/M metagenome (GOLD analysis project Ga0209749, IMG submission 187267) | Bioremediated contaminated groundwater from EPA Superfund site, New Mexico - Sample SAE3-47 (SPAdes) (version 2) | ecosystem: Environmental > Aquatic > Deep subsurface > Groundwater >... | reverse complement strand
AGCCGTTATGACGGATACCCTCGATAGCTATCGTAAACAGGCACGGTATTGGTCGTCCTGATCCGAGCTTCTCAATTCTCGATATCTCGATGCAAGGTGAATTTTCATGCCAGCGAACGGGAAATACCCGCAGTGTGCGGTCTTGGTGGTTATCTGGGCGGTCATCTATCTTGGAAGCCTCTCCGGTCCGGCTCTGTTCGACGACGCGGATACCGTACACGCTGAAGCGGTGCGCGAAATGGTGTCGAGCGGCGACTGGGTGACGCTGCGAATCGATAACGGGCTTCGCTACCTCGAAAAAGCACCTTTCATGTACTGGATGTCGGCGCTGTCGGTCAAACTGTTTGGCTTGACGGACTGGGCGGTTCGTCTTCCAGTGGCGCTTTTTTCTCTTTTCCTCACTTTGCTCATCTATCGTTTTGGGAATCGTTTCTGGGGCGAGAAGGCGGGCTTCTACTCGGCACTCGTCTACGTAACCAGCCTGGGACCCTACGCTTTTACCCGCATCTTTCTGCCGGACGTCATCCTGGCGTTTTTTATGGCTCTTTCGTTCTACTTCTACCTTCAGGTGGTGTTCGACCCCGAGCCTTCTCGAAAGCTCTTCGGACGCTGGGACCGGAGAGCTTTGGGAATCTACGCGTCCGCGGCTATGGCGGTGCTCACCAAGGGATTGGTGGGAGTCATTTTCGTGGGGCTTGTGATCCTTGCTCATATTGCACTGACCAAGCGTTGGGGTATTCTAAAGAAGCTCGAAATTATTCCCGGAATCGTCCTCTTTCTGCTGATTGCCGCTCCCTGGCATCTGGCCGCGGGATTTTCCAACAAGGGCTTCTTCTGGTTCTATTTCATGAACGAGCATTTCCTTCGCTACCTTGGCCTCCGCTACCCCAAGGATTATGACACGGTGCCCCGGTGGCTTTTCTGGACGCTCCATATGGCCTGGCTGTTTCCGTGGACGGCCTATGCCTGGGGCTTCATGAAGACTTTTCCCCGTAAGCCGCGGCCCGAATCCCGAACGGATCAGATCAACCTGTTTCTCTATCTTTGGATTTTGCTCATCCTGATCTTCTTCTCCTTCTCGACAACTCAGGAATACTACACGTTTCCGACGCTCTCCGCTTTCGCCCTGCTTTTGGGGCAGGTTCTGGCGTGGGTAGATTCGAAGGAGGGAATCGGGGATCACCGGAAGGCTCGTATCGGTCTGGCCATAGTGGCCGGTGTGAGCGTTTTGATCGGGGCGGGCTTGTTCTCCCTGGCATGGCTCGGGCAAAACATGGGGCACGCAGGCGATCTGAGCAGCACTCTCACCATAAACCCCGATAAATATGCCCTTTCCTTCGGGCACATCCATGATCTGACTTCAGCGACTTTCGGCCACCTGGCGTCGCTTGTCTACCGAACGGCGCTCCTTTTCCTTATCGGTCCAACTCTCGCGTTCATCGTATCGTTTCGCAGACGATGGCAGCTCTCCGCCTTTTGCCTGGCTTTGACGATGATGGGCGTCCTTCAGTGCTACCATGGAGGGATGATTGCCTTTCAGCCTATCCTCTCATCCAGTGGGCTGGCACAGACTATCCAGTCCCAGTATCGTCCCGAAGATCGCATCTTCATCAATGGGGTGTATGAGAGAGGATCGTCCATCAACTACTACACGCACATTCAGGTTTCAATCCTTAATGGACACTTTGGAAACCTCTGGTACGGCTCGTTTTACCCTGACGCTCCCCACATTTTCTACGACGACGATTCATTCCTGGAATTGTGGGGCTCTCGGCAGCGGATCTTCCTCTTCAGCGAAGACCAGCCTTTTGAAAAATTCCTGCGGAAACACCCGGACTTCAACTACCGGCTACTTGCCAGGGAAGGGGAAAAGAAGGTCGTGGTAAACTGGTGATCCACAACCTTCCCCATTACGCAATTCCTAATTCTTAATTTGCCCCCTGTTTCCTGCCCAGGCAATGAACCTGCCTTACCGCATAAATCTTCTTATCCTGGGATTCATAGTAGATTCTTACAAGGATTTCTCCAAGGAGGCCGATGGCCAGGAACTGGAATGCGGCCAGCATGAGGGACGCGGCCAGGAGCATCAGAGGACCGTGCTCATGGAAGATGTGAATGCCCTCGAAGATCTTTCTGAACAGGAGAAAGATTCCGATGAAACCCGAGATACCGGAGCAAGCGAGAAAGAGCTTCCCGAACAAGTGAAGGGGCCGCGTCATGTAGCGCATGAGAAACCCGACGGTCAAAAGATCGAACATGACGCGAAAGGTTCTCGACAGGCCGTAGTGGGAGGTGCCGCTGTTTCGGCCCATGTCTTTGATGGGGATTTCGGCGATGCGCGCTCCGTTCAGTGCGGAGAGAGCAGGGACAAAGCGGTGGAGCTCTCCGTAGAGATGAAGATCTGCCAGAACTTCCCGGCGGTAGGCTTTGAAAGTGGTGCCGAAATCACGGATGGGGACTCCTGAGACGTGCGCCATGAGCCAGTTGGCGATACGGGAAGGGATTTTGCGGGTCAGGAGGGCGTCGGAGCGGCTGACTCGCCAGCCGGAAACAAGATCGTAGCCTTCTTCGATCTTAGCCAGAAACTGTGGGATCTCCTCGGGATCATGCTGCAGGTCTCCATCCAGTGCCACCACAAACTCACCCCGTGCATGATCGAAACCGGCCATCAGGGCAGGAGTCTGCCCGTAATTGCGGCGCAGGTGAACCACGACGACCCGGGGATCGGTCAGATATAATTGGTTCAGAATCCGAGGGGTATCATCCGTGCTGCCATCATTTATCAGTACCAGCTCCCAGGTTCTACCCTCGCGCTCGAGTGTGTTCCGAACGCTCCGGTACAGCTCCATGAGGGTTCCGGCTTCGTTGTGCAAGGGAATGACGACGGATACGCCCGGCGTCCCGATAACCGGGTCGGCATACTGTTCCTCAGCCGAGGTGAGCTCAATCGAAGTGTTCACGCAATCTCCTGTCCGAAATATCTCAAAGCGATATCATGAGCGAGAAGCAAATTTTTCAATACCGGTGAAAGGAGCAAATTCCTTTCCTTTTCACGCTGTTTCTTTAGCCTGGTTGGACGCGCCTGCAGCTCCGCGTCGCAGTTTCCCGGATGGAACATCCATTCACTCAGCCCCGGGGGCAGACGGTACAATAGTCTTGTCATGGCGGCTTCATTCCAGATTCCGGTGAGGGATACCCCGAAGAAATGATCGGGCGTGTACATGCCTGCCTCCCGCAAGCGCCGAAAAAATGCGGACCGAAAGGCCAAAACCAGCCTGGCTTTCAGGTGCTGCTTACAAAACAGCGCTCTTTGGCCTTGATCGAGGACGGGCATCACGTGCCGGGCGAGAGTGCGGTCGAAAGGATTCCTGATCCAGTGAATCGAATACTTGCGCGCGACATCGATCACCGCATCCAGGACCTGTGGCAGCACATGGACGTGTTTGTGGCTGTCCAGATGAGTCGGAGTGATGCCGCAGTCGAGGACTTTCTCCACTTGCAGGCTCAATTCCCTCCGTATGTCTTCCGCGCTGATTTTTCCTCGAAGAAGGGAAAGCATCAGATCACCGGGGGTAGAAGGCAGAAAGCCTTCGGCGGTTACCAGGCCCGGGATTCTTTGCGGCGGGGAAAGAGGCCTGAGCTCGGTAAGCACGAGATGAATCCCGACACCCAGCCCCTGAGCTTTTCCGATCATGGCGACCGCGTCTTCGAAGGCCGCGCCGTTGGCCATCAGCGTGGTGCTGCGCACCGCCCCGTCGGCCCGGCAGCGGGCGACGGCAAGATTAACCCCCCGGGTGTAGCCCAGGTCATCGGCATTGATAATGAGCGTGCGTCTTCCGGTATTCATGAGAGCCCTATGTTATCTTCGACCGTCCTGCATTATCTTGTTGTACCATGATCGATTTTCATGCTGTGTTTGTAAGGATGTTCCAGCATCTGCCCCGCCGGAGCGTCCCGTTCGTGAAAGCTGCTATAGCTAACAGATGTGGTATCCCCTGTCAAGAAATGGCAGGGATGACCTTTCCGGCTTTCCATTTGGCGAGAAGTGCTGTATGTATACGTGAGTTCTAAATACGTGAATTTTGGCTAAAGAAGGTAATTGGGATGCAGACTATGATCTCCTCTAAAATGAAATGGTGCTGGATACTGGTGCTGACCTTTGGAGCCTGCTTTTTGGCCGCGTCCGGCGCTCGGGCTGAAGGGGCCCAGGTGTACACCCTCGATCAGTTGATCCGGATGGCCTTGGAGAAAAACCCCGAGCTCGGAGAAGCGGACCAGGATGTTGCGGCGGCAAAGAGCGATCTGGCTCAGGCCAAAGCGGGGCAATGGGCACAGATGGATGTGACGGGAACTGTCGGCCCCATAACCAATGCCAATAAACCTACGGTCGTCGTCGATCCGATTGCCGTAGACGGCGTCCTGAAGGGGCAGATCGAGAATCACGAAAGTGGGGTGGGGATTTTCGGGCGGCTCGATTTCATGATCGTTCAGCCCCTCTACACTTTTGGGAAGATATCCCATCGCCAGGATGCGGCTGCCTTAGGGGTCGAGGTCCAGCAGGTGGCCCGGCAAAAGAAGGCCGGTGAGATCATCCTCAACGTCAAGCAGCTTTACTATGCGCTCATCGTCGCCTCCCAGGGCAAGGACGCTGCAAAGGATGCCGACGAATTCATAGAGGATGCCGGCGGAAGAATACGGCGTTTGCTCGAGCTGGGATCGAAGAATGTGGACCAGAGTGATCTCTACCGCATGGAGGCCTTCAAGGCCGAGATCGATCAGTTCAAGATCAAAGCCGAAACGGGGGCAAACATGGCCTATATGGCCCTCAAGCAAGCCGTGGGATTTCCGGAAAATCAGGAGCTTCGACTGGACAGGAAAGAACTTTCCACCACCGCGCAGGAACTTCAAAAACAGGAAGAGTATATCCGAATGGCTGCCGCGCGGAGGCCTGAATTCGAACAGCTCAAAAAGGGCATCGAAGCTCAGAAATCCATGGTGGAGGCAACCCGTGCCGATCTGTATCCCTCCGCCTTCCTTGCCGGTATCGGCTCTCTGGCGGGAGCCCCCGGCCGGGATCGCTTTCCCAATGCTTACTTCCGGGATGAATTCAACCATGCGGAAGTGGGGGTCGTCCTGGGAACCCAGTGGCATTTCGATCTCGGGCTGGGGAAAGGAAAAGTCGACAAGGAGCGGGCTCAATACCAGAAGTTGCTACATACAAAGGAATTTGCCGACCGAAACATCCCTCTCGAGGTTGCCAAATACTACCAGGATGCCATTGAGGCTCAAAATTCCTTTCAGGCCTTTGCCAAGGCTGCAAAGGCTTCCCGTAAATGGATTGTCTCCGCTTTTTCAAATTTCGACATGGGAGTGGGAACGGCGAGAGATATCTTCGACGCCATAGATCGTTATGGCAAGAACCAGGGAGAATACCTTCTGGCGCTCTACAATTATCACGTGGCCTTGGCGAATCTGAGTTACGCGACTGGTGAATATCGCACGCAATCCCTTCCGGAAAAACCCTAAGGGTTGAATTAAGAACAGGAATTACCAAGGCTACCGTCATAAGACGGGACATGCCCAAGGCGGAGCTTGTGTGTTCACCGCAGAGACGCAAAGGACGCAAAGAAAACGCAGAGAAGCTCTAGAGATTTCCAAGAGCTTTTCTCTGCGTTTCCTCGGTGTCCTCTGCGTCTCTGCGGTGAAGAAAGCTCAGCCGCTGTCCGTTCAGAGTATATTGACAGGTGTCCCGGCTTATGTGGGTAGCTTTTTTTTCACTTTTGACGATGAAAACAAATAAGGTATAATATTTGGCAGTGTGGAAATGATGTGCGGAGCTGTTCTCTCCCCCCGCTTCAGACTTAAGGGGGGAGTTCTTTTTTCAGGCTCGAGCCGGGGATTGATTTTCGCGGGCTCCTTTATGGAGGGAACAGAGACTGAGATGTTTATGAATAGTCGCCTCATTCTCATCTCTCGATAATTGTTCAAGAAGACAGGATTTCAGATTACGAATGAATAGAATTGCACGGCTTCTGGTGGCATGGATGACTTGGGTGATGAACTGGCCGCGTCTCGTTCTGGGACTTGCTTTTGCGTCGGCGCTGGCTTCGATCATCCTGGCCTCTGCCAGGTTGGATATTCACACGGATCAATTGGAGCTGATCTCACCTGATCACCCCCTGATCGCTCTTACCGAAAGACTGGAGCCCTTCAGTTTTGGGGGCAAGACAACTTTTACGGTCGTCATCGAGGCTCCTACGCCCGATAGCGCTGTTTCTTTCGTCAAGGCACTCGGGGCACGCATCAAGCAGGATCCCGCCCATTTCCGGGAAGCTCTCTACCAGGTGGACCCCAATCGGATCAAACGCTGGGCGCTGCTCTACCTGGGCGAGAAGGAAATTCTCGACGTACGAAACGCTCTCGATGAGCATTCCACCCTCATCCATGAGCTAGCCGACAGTCCGACGCTGCTGACGTTTCTCAAGCTTACCAATCAGGAAATGGCCTCGCGGATGGTGGGAGAGCTCTTCACCGGGTTTCTGAGCGAAGAGGGCACCACCGAGGGAGCGGAGACAAAGAAGGGCAAGGAAGAGGGGCCCATCGACCTGAGCTTTCTCTCGATGACCCTGGATGGCATTAACTGTTACCTGCAGGGCTATCCGGAGTACAAATCGCCTTGGGCTTCTTTCTTTGACGGTGCCACCCAGAATTTGGATCTGGAAAGCTATTTCTGGGAAGGAGGCAAGCGTTTTCTGCTCATGACCGTCCTTCCGAGGGAGAAGGGAGATGGCTTCAACAAGGCCGAGGATTCCCTCGAACAGCTCCGCAAGCTGATCCGGGAGGTCCAGACTTTTTTTCCCGGTGTGCAGGCGGGAGTTACCGGGCAGGAAGCTCTCAACAACGACGAGATGACCACGGTGATGGGCGACATGACTCATGCTACGTGGCTTTCCTTCCTGGGCGTACTGCTCCTGATGGTGTTCTTTTTCCGGGGAATGCGGCGGCCGCTGATCGAAATCATTTCGCTGATGATCGGTGTGTGCTGGACTTTTGGATTCACTACCCTCGTCGTTGGCCATCTGAACATACTATCCATCGTTTTTGGGCCGCTGCTTTGTGGATTGGGTGTGGACTACGGGATTCACTGGTTTGCCCGTTTCGAGGAGGAAGAGCTTGCCGTGCATGGGGATCGTCGAGCGGCGATCCATCGAGTCACGGAGCGTTCCGGACCGGGGATCTTGCTTGCGGGGGTGAGCGCGGCTTTCTCCTTCCTGCCGCTGGTGCTGACGGGCTTCAGAGGGCTCATGGAGCTGGGGCTGATCACCGGTACGGGAATCCTGCTGATTCTTGTTTCGAATTTCAGCGTACTGCCCGCTCTCAGTATGTATGCGGCTGGACGTCCCCGAAAACAGCCTTCTCCTGAGGCTGCGCCGGAGGACAGAGATCTTCTGCGCCTCACGCCTCGAACTGCCTGTTTGATTCTGACCCTTGCCGTTGTTTTGTGTGTTTGGGGCATCAAGAGCGCAACTCAGGTGACCTTCGACCTCAATCCCTTGCGTCTTCAGGCTGTCAATGCGGAATCGGTCGTCTGGGAAACGAGACTCATCGAAAACTCGCAGCGCTCCTTGTTGGCCGCCGCCGTTCTTGCCTCTTCCCCCGAGGAAGTGATTACCAGGACCAAAGAGATTGAAAAACTTCCATCGGTTTCGGAAGTCGTGAGCGCCCTCTCCATTCTTCCTGAGCATCAGGAAGAGAAAATACCGCTGGTTCGTACCCTTGTCCCCAAGATTCCGGTAATCCGCTCCGAGGACAGGAGCATCTCGCCCTCCGATATGAAGACCCTCGCGGATCTTCTCGAGAGAATCCGGTTCAAGATGCAGGAGGACCAGGCTGGCCAGTGGGGGGCGGACAAGCCGACCATCGATCAGATGGGCAGGGTGAGAAGCCTTGCGGGAGAGATCGTTCGGTTCATGCAGGAAAATCCCGGCGATGCGGCCAAGGCCCTTGTTGCGTATCAGAGGCGCTTCAGAGAGGATCTCACGAATACATGGGATTTTCTCAGGCAGGGGGCTGAGGCCACTCCCATGACCGTTCTGGACATTCCCAAGTCCATGAGGGACTCCTTCTATCATGACGGCCAGTATCTGATCCGTATCTTTCCCAAGGAATCCATCCTGGACCAGGGGGCTCTCACCCGTTTCGTGACGGACCTGCAGGGTGTGGATCCGAAGGTCGCCGGTGACCCCATATCCCTTTACGTGTTCGCGGCAACCTTCAAGAAAGCTTGCATCGATGCTTCGATTTATGCACTGATCGCTATCTTCATACTGCTTATGGGCACGTTCAGAAGCATCTTTCTTACCTTGCTGACTCTTGTGCCGCTGGCCGTCGGAACCTTATTGACCATAGGGCTCATGGGGCTGGTCGGAGTCAACTTCAACCTGGCTAACAGCATGTTCATGCCCCTCATTCTCGGAGCGGGCGTGGAGTACGCCGTCATTATCGTTCACCGGTGGCGGGAAGGGAGAATGGAGCCGGGGCGTCTGCCGCGCAGCACGGGCAAGGGAGTCATTCTGGCTGCCTTGACCACCACCGTGGGATTTGGTACGCTCATGATCTCGCATCACCGGGGTATTTTCAGTCTCGGGTTTGTCGCCTGGGCGGGAAGCCTGTGCGTCCTCGTGGCCGCGCTGGTTATTCTTCCCGCCATACTGATCGATGCAATCGCACCGAGAGCTGTCTCGGGAAAGGAGGTTTTGTCAAGGTGACTTTACGTCTGTCTGTTTTGGTACTTTGTGTCGCTTTGTGCTTCATGAGCCCCGCGCAGGGTAGGGCGGCGGGAGCCGCTGTCACGCCTCAGGTGAAAGCCGTGCTCGAAAAGGCGATGGACGTCCAGACCAGGGCGGATCTCCAGGGGGATGCGCATCGTAAGGAGCGTGCCGAGTTGGTTCATAAGCTCATTGCCGATAATTTCCATTCCGGCGAAATGGCTAAAAATTCCGTCAAAGAAGAGTGGGACAAGCTCACTCCGAAACAACGGAGTGAATTTCAGGACCTGTTCACCCAACTGTTTGAGGATTCCTACACACGCCTGGTTTTGAACTTTTTGCAGCGTGAAACCATCGAGTACGGCAAGGAATATCAGAAAGACGGCAGCGGGCACGTCGAGACCGTCATTATGCGCTCGAACGAGCACATCCCGGTGAACTACGAGCTTGCTCAAAGCAGCGGCCGTTGGCTTATCCGAGACGTGGAGATCGATGGGGTGAGTATCGTCGAGAACTACCACAGCACCTTTCGACGGGTTATTCAGGCGGATTCTTTTGAAGGCCTCTTGAAGAAAATGCGTATTCAAAGCCAGGCACTCGGAGATCGCCCCTCTTGACATACCTGTTATAATATAAAGCGGAAAGAAACTCTTTCCTCCTCCGAGAAAGAGCCAGGTTTCCCCCCTCCTTCCTGGCTCTTTCTTTTTTTTAGACGCTCGAAGGCGAATATGCTTTCCAGCGTAGCGGCATGCCGGTGAGCTCACGGGCTCGCCGATTCCCTCACTCCACGCCTATTCCTTGAACATCTTCCTCCAGCGAAAGACATGCTTGCCTATGGCTTCGCTGCTCTCGCCTCTCGATTTGTAGATGAAGTGCATATAGGCGCAAATCGCCGGAAGCTGCATGTTGGCAGGGTCCTTGTAAAACTCGTCCATTCCTCTGACGACATCCCCCACTGTGAGACTGGTGGGAACACTCAAGGAATTGTATATGGAGTCCAGTGAGCTCTTCTTGACGGTTTTTCCGCTTTCGGCCATAGAGCAGAAAAGCGTTATCCCGTCGAAGACCCCGCAAACAAACCCCAGTTTGCCTGAATAGTCGAGTAGATCCCATGATCGCCCGTTTACCCAGTTTTTTCCCACGAATTTCGAGACGACCTGCTCATCTATCCCTGCAAAAGCCCCCGAAAAAGGCATGCCGGCAAGCAGCGAAAGGACCAACAATCCGGCCACTCTCCGCCTTCCGGAGTGGCCGAGGGATCGCATAATCCCCTTCATTAAACGTCGTACCATTACCGCCTCCGCTTCTCCTTATCTCATTCTTCCAGGAGGGTATACCCCTTTTAGGCTAAAAAGGATACCCCGGATTCCTCTTTTGCAGTTCCGAGCCTTTTCATCCCCGGGTCTGAAGCGGTCCGGGCGATTTCATAGCGGAGAAGCCCGCTTCCACGGTCTTACCTCGATTCTTTCACGGCAGAGCTTTCCCGGGACCGGGATCTTCGTGACCGTCACGTTGGTCGGATGTCGGAGAGTGAGAGGAGGAGCTCCGCCATTTCTGTTCCATCCTTCGAGTCATAGAAACGTATCATTTTGGTGTTGAAATCGAGTCTCAGTCTGGCTGGGATATTGATGGCATCAAAGCCCGCGGACATGAGAATACCGTTCATGAAAAGCCGGGAGGCTCGTTTGTTGCCATCCCAGAAGAATTGATTCAGCGAACCGAATAGAGAGGCGGTAATTCCTTTTTCCAGCGCGTTTTCCATTCCATTGAGATGCGCGATTCCCCTTTGGAATATCCAGTCAAGCTCCGATGCCTTCGGGGGGCGATGATCCGTGCCGGCAATCCTCACGTCTCCATCCCTGAATACTCCCCAAGCGAGTGCCTCTTCCTTTGCAACAAGGCTGTGCAGGGTGCAAAGCATCTCCCTGGTAACGGAAAATTCCTTCTTCGAGACCTTCTCTATAAGAAATCTCCAACTCGCAGCCTGGTTGAGCACTTGCTGTTGATCTTCCAGCCTGTGGCCTCCCACGGTTATTCCTTCAAGCAGGGTCTGAACTTCCGGAAAGGTAAAGGGATTATCTTCCAGGGCTGTCGTGTTATAGACGAGCTCGGGGAAGATCTTTTTCGCACGGAAGCACGCGCGCGCAATTTGTCTGTCGATATCGGCGGACCTGTCGATTTTGGGGAAAATCCGCGCATCCCAGGTGAATCCCAGCGGGGTTGTGAAACGATCCATTACCATCGTCCAATTCTTTTTCGGATTTTGAGGTGCTCGCGTATCGTGTGAGGACTGAGAAGAGCGTAGTGCCGCCGGAAGAGGCGGCTCGAGCAGCCCGGCGCCGCCGTGGAAGGCGGTGCCGGGCTGCTGAATGAAGGATAGGATGCCGGGACGGCTATTTCTTTCCGAGCTCCCTACACCAGGTCGGTGGAAGTGGTCATCTGGTTGAAGAAATCGGTAATGTTGTCTTTATTGTCCGACTCCATATGGGCCATCGCCGCACGGGGATGCTCATTCAAGACGCCGGTGATCATGTAGGGAATGAAGTAGCCCCAATCGATCTTCTTGCGCCAGGGCATGATTTGGCTTTCGATGACTTCGATGAGCGGCCGGACCTTGAATTTGGGGTTCTTCAGAAAAGAGATCAACAATTCCAAGGGACAGTTGCCTGCTCCGCGGCCTATGCCGTACAGGCTGCCGTCCAGGTAATTGATCCCGTTGATGATAGCGGAGATGGTGTTGGCAAAAGCCAGTTGCTGATTGTTGTGGCAATGGATGCCGATAATCTTGTCGGGCATGCGCTCCATATACTTTTTGGCCAGAACATCGATGTCCTCCGAGTAAAAGGCACCGAAGCTATCCACCAGATAAATGATGGGAACACGACTCTTGGACAGATCGTCCAGGGCCTCTTCCAGATCCCGCGGCCCAACGGTCGAGACGGCCATCACGTTGATAGTCGTCTCATAGCCCTTGTCCTGGCAGTGGTGGGCCAGAGCAATGGCTGCGTCGATCTGGTGAACGTAGCAGGCGACTCGAACCATATCCAGAGAGCTTTGGGATTTAGGTGGAATATCGTCATAGTCAATGCGGCCTATATCAGCCATGGCGGAAAGCTTGATTCTCTTTTCAGTGTCGCAGGTGACCCGTTGAAGATCGTCTTCCGCGCAAAACCGCCATGGGCCGTAGATATCGCGAGAGAAGGCGGACTCGGAGCTCAAATATCCAATTTCCATATAGTCGATACCGGCTTTGGTATTGGCCCGATAGACCTGTCGTACGAAATCGTCTTCGAATTGCCATTTGTTCATTAAACCGCCGTCACGAACCGTACAATCAACTACTTTAATCTGAGGGCGAAACATGTCCTTCTCCTGTTGCAAGATGCGATATCCAGTCTTATTGACGGATGAGTGAAAGAAACTGCGTCACATGATCGATGATGTGCCGTGGCTCTCTATCGGCCAAAGCCCGACGACCGAACAGCGACGCTCCCACACCGACGGCCGCGGCACCGGCCTCGAAATAGGCGTTTACGTTACTTCTCGTGACTCCGCCCACAGCCACCAGCGGGATGTCATCAAAGGGTCCGAGAAGATCCCGGATATATTGAGGACCCAATGCCGTGCACGGAAACACCTTGACCATGGCCGCACCTGCCGACCAGGCCCTATACACTTCAGTGGGCGTCATGGCGCCGACGATTGCCGGAATACCCCGAGACACGGCGTATTCAACGACCGTTGCGTCCATGTTGGGCGTAACCAGAAACATAGCACCGGCATCCACGGCTTTTCGGGCTTCATCGAGGTTGCGGACGGTCCCCATGCCGAGGAGCTTTCCAGCGGGTACTCGAGGTCGATGAGCTGCGATTATTTCCTCAGCCCGGTCCGTATTGAACGTAACCTCGATGGCCTGTAATCCGGCCTCGAAAGCCGCCATCATGACCTCGCCAAAAAAATCGGGTGCTACGCCGCGCAATATGCCGATAACCGGTATGTCTAATTCCATTAGCCAACCTGACGGGGAGATGGTGTAATAATAAGATCGAGTCTGACCTTCGGCGGGACAATGGCGGAAAAGCCGGGATACTGATACCTCCGGCCACTGATCACAACACTGCCTTACATTCCATTGATCAAACTAATCAATCGAGGAGCCTCCTATTTCAGCCGTTCGGGAGAAGTAGCTTATCTCCTTTTCGATATCCAAATACACAGGCTCTTTTACGCAAAACGAAAACCATTGTCAAGTATTGTCAAGTATTGGTCGGCAGTTGCGGCAGCACCTTTTCGTTGATTTTGAGATACCAAACGGTTATACAAGCCAAAAACTAATTCAAGGGAGGATCTGGTAATGCGAGAAAAGGTTGAGCAAGCACTGGCGAAAGTACGCCCGATGCTTCAGCGTGATGGCGGAAGCGTTGAATTGGTCGAAGTCGAAGGATCTATCGTGAAGGTTCGTCTGACAGGCGCCTGTCGCGGATGTCCCATGAGTCAGATGACTCTGAAAGCGGGCATTGAACGGATCATCAAGCAGGAAGTGCCTGAAGTTTCCGAAGTGGTTGCCGTCTAGGGCTACCGGCATAAGACTGGACATGCTTAAGACGGAGCTTGTGTGCTCACCGCGGAGACACAGAGGACGCAAAGAAAACGCAGAGAAACTTTACGGATTTCCAAGAGCTTTTCTCTGCGTTTTCTCTGTGTCCTCTGCGTCTCTGCGTTGAAAAAAGCTCAGCCGCTGTCCGTTCAGAGCATATTGATAGGTTGTCCCGGCTTATGTTGGTGATCCCATCTATTCACTTATGATAAGGCTCTCCCTTCAAAATACTGAAAGCTCTGTAAAGCTGTTCGACAACGATCAGCCGGGCCAGGTCATGTGGGAAGGTCATTTTCGAAAGGGAGAATACGGAATTGGCCCGCTCCAGCAGTTTTCCTGAAACTCCCAGCGGTCCGCCGATCACCATCCACACTTTCGATGTCCCCTCATTGTTGAGGCGGTCCCAAAAGCGTGCGAAGCCCATCGAATCCAATTGCTGTCCCCTTTGATCCCAGATCAGCAGATGGTCCGGTTTCTCCAATAGCTTTAGAATTCGCTCCCCTTCCCGTTCTCTAACCAGATCGTCCGCACTGCAGCCTGAAATCTTTTCGGCCCTGACGAGGTGCACCTCCGTCGGGACGTAGTGGCGGAGGCGATCCAGGTATCGCCCTATCCCCGCATCCATTTCCGGGAAGGCTGTCTTTCCTACAAAAATCAAATGAAAATGCAGCATGGCGTTGGTTACCTTCGAATCATAAGCAGGCGGGGGCAGGTTGTTCGTGTGAAGCGACGATCAGAAATTCCCGGTTTCCCTTGGGGCCGAGAACAGGGGAGGGGGTGATTCCAAGAACGCTGAATCCCAGCTCCTGACAGAGCGCAGAGATAGATTCACACACTTCCTGATGAATCTCCGGATCGCGGACGACGCCTCCTTTTCCCACGTGAGCCCGTCCGGCTTCGAACTGAGGTTTGATGAGGGCGATCAGCGTTGCTCCTGAATCCAGAAAGGGTACCACGGCGGGAATGACGAGCTTGAGGGAGATAAACGAAGTATCGATCGTTGCGACTTGAATCGGCTCGGGAACGAGCTCAGCCGGGAGATAGCGGATATTTTGACGTTCGATGACAACGACACGAGGGTCCTGCCTCAGCTTCCATGCGAGCTGGCCGTAGCCCACATCGACGGCGTAAACCTTTTTCGCGCCATGCTGCAGGAGGCAGTCGGTGAATCCTCCCGTCGAGGCCCCGGCGTCCATGGCCACCAGCCCTTTCACGTTCAGCCGGAAGACCTCGATGGCCTGCCGGAGCTTGAGGCCCCCCCGGCTCACAAAGGGTAGATCCTCCTGGAGGAGCTCAAGCTCGCAATCGTCTGAAACCTGTTGCCCCGCCTTCGTGACTTTCGAGCCGTTCACCAGGACTTCTCCGGCAAGTATCAGTGCCTGCGCCCTTTCGCGGCTCGGGATAAGGCCTTTCTCGACGAGCAGCTTATCCAATCGCACGAAGCTTTTTGCCATGATCCGCTTTCAGGAGGCTCAGAGCCGCCCGCTCGATGCCGTCCGCATCGATTCCGTAGAGGTTTCTCAGAATGCTCTGACTCCCGTGAGGGATGAATGCATCGGGAAGACCAAGACGCAAAAAAGACTTGGGAAAGAAGGCTGCTTCCTGGAACATTTCCAGCACTGCGCTTCCGAAGCCGCCCTGCAGCACGTTTTCTTCAATCGTGATGACACAGCCCGTCTTGTGTGCCCATTCGAAGATCAGATCCTGGTCCAAGGGCTTGACGAATCTGGCATTTAAAACCGCGGCATGAATGTTCTGTTCCTCGAGCCGGCAGGCGGCTTCGAGAGCCGTCTGGACCGCAGTCCCGATTGCAATGAAAACGAGATCCTTGCCCTCGCGCAGGAGCTCTCCCTTTCCGATGGGAAGGGCCTTGAGTTCCTCATCCAGTGACACTCCCACTCCATTCCCCCTGGGGTACCGCACCGCGACCGGCCCGGAATGGTCCAGAGCCGTCTTGAGCATATGCTGCAGCTCGTTCTCGTCCTTGGGGGCCATAACCACCATGTTCGGTATAAGGCGCAGGAAGGAAAGGTCGAAGGTGCCATGGTGGGTAGGGCCGTCTTCTCCAACGATACCGCAGCGATCCATGGCGAAAACCACGGGCAGGTCCTGCAGGCAGACGTCGTGTATGATTTGATCATAGGCCCGCTGAAGAAAGGTCGAGTAGACGGCGACGACCGGTTTGTAGCCTTCGGTTGCAAGCCCTCCGGCGAAGGTGACCGCGTGCTGCTCGGCGATGCCCACGTCGAAGAATCGCTCGGGAAACCGTTTGGAAAAGGGCTCTAGTCCCGTGCCTTGCGGCATGGCCGCGGTAATGGCAACCACCTTCGGATTCTTTTCCGCCAGGCGGGTGAGGCACTCTCCGAAAATCTGAGTATACGAGGGAGGGCAGGGCGTCCCCGAAGCGGAGGAACAGCTTTTCCCCGTCTTGATATCGAAGGAGCCCACACCGTGGAAACTGGTGGGATCGCATTCCGCGGGGTAGTAGCCTTTGCCTTTTTGAGTCATGACATGGACCAGGACAGGACCTTTGATGTGCTTGACGTTTTCAAAGGTTTCGAGGAGACGGTCCAGACGATGTCCCTTGATGGGTCCGATGTAGTGAAAGTCCAGGGCCTGGAAAAGCATTCCCGGCGTAAACAGGGTAACCAGGGAGTCTTCACTGCGCTTGAGGATTTGTACGATATTGGGACCCAGCCCGGGGATTGACTTGAGAAAGGCTTCCATGTCCCGTTTCAGATTGAGGAGCGTCTTGTTCGAGAGCTTGCGGCTCAGAAAGGAGGAAAGTGCTCCGACGTTGGGGGAGATGGACATCTCGTTGTCGTTGAGAACCACGATCAGATTCTTGTCCATATCGCCGGCGTGATTCAGGGCTTCAAAAGCAATCCCGCCGGTCATGCTGCCGTCTCCGATCACTGCAATGGCGCGATTCGGGGCTCCTCTCAGGGAATTGGCCACGGTTATACCGAGGGCGGCGGAAATGGAGGTGCTCGAGTGACCGGTCCCGTAGGCGTCGTATACGCTTTCCACCCGTTTGGGAAACCCGCTGAGGCCCTCGTATTGGCGCAGGGTGTGGAACCGCTCGCGCCGGCCCGTGAGGAGCTTATGAGTATAGGCCTGGTGTCCCACGTCCCAGATGATCCGGTCTTTCGGAGAGTCGAAGACGGCGTGAAGCGCTAGGGTAAGCTCAACGACCCCCAGATTCGGGGCGAGGTGGCCTCCGGTTTTTGCCACTGTGCAGATGATAGTGTCGCGGATTTCCTGTGCCAGTTGCTGCAACTGACCCAGCGAAAGCTGCTTCAGTTGCGACGGATTGTCAATCTGGGAAAGCAAAGTCCTTACTTCCTTCTCTTTCAACGTACTACCTCACTCTTTAGTCCTCACCACTTACGCTTTCCGGCTCAGAAGATATCCGGCAATGGCGCGCAAAGGTTCCGCCTTCTCGTCGAAGATGGCGAGATTGTTCAAAGCTTCTTCCACATGATTCCGTGCTGCGGCCTTGGAGCCTGGAATACCCAGAAGCGCCGGGTAGGTTTTCTTGTTCTTTGCGGCGTCGGAGCCGGGAGTTTTGCCCATAATATGCGCATCTCCCTCTACGTCCAGGAGATCGTCCGTGATCTGGAAGGCCAGGCCGAGATGATGGCCGTAGCGCTTCAGAGCTGATATCCGCTCATCGGAGCCTCCTCCCAGTATGGCTCCAACCTCGAGGGATGCCGCGATGAGGGCTCCGGTCTTGCGAATGTGCATGTATTCCACCGTGGCAATATCCACCACGCGATTCTCGCATTCAAGATCGATCACCTGCCCACCGATCATGCCTCTGTATCCGGCTGCCCTCACAATGATATCGATTACCTGCACGATTCTCTCCGCCGACACGCCGCCGTTCCGCTCGAGGCCGGCCATGAACCCGAAGGCTTCCGTGAGCAGGGCATCACCCGCCAGGATGGCTATGGCTTCGCCGAACGCCTTGTGATTCGTCGGCATGCCTCTGCGAAAATCGTCATTGTCCATTGCAGGCAGGTCGTCGTGAATCAGGGAATAGGTGTGAATCATTTCGAGTGCGCACGCCACGGGCATCACCGTCTCGGCCGCTCCTCCCACGACCTGCGCCGCCGTGAGACACAGGATGGGCCGAAGCCGTTTTCCGCCGGCAAAGAGGCTGTAACGCGCGGCTTCAAGTACTTTTCTTTCCAGACCCACGGGAGCGGGAAACGACTGTTCAATGGCCGCATCCACCCGCCGCTTCCATTCTGCCAGATAATTCTTTAAAGCGAAATCCTGCATCTAGTTTCTATCCGTTCGTGTCAAGATAATCGATCCCGACTATTCCATCGCTTTCATCACCCCACCACTCTAACACGCTCGAAGCCATCTTTCTATAATTTTCAATAAAATCCGGCAATTCGATGACTCAGGGCCTACCCGGTACTCTGCGTGAGCCATTGAATGGTATCAGTCTTTCGAGTCCGCCGCAGCCGAAGGGTCAAAGGGTGCAACATTCCAGTCACCCTGCTGGTCTTTGAGAAGCATCCGGACCTTGCTTTCAGCCTCTTCCAGTTTCTGATGGCAGTATTGGACCAGGCGAATCCCCTCCGTAAAGGAGTCCATTGCTTCCTCCAAGGGCAGATCCCCACGTTCCATTTTCTCGACGATGGACTGCAACTTCTTGAGGGCATCCTCGAATGCTTCACTTTTTTTCTTCGTCATGCCATATCCTTATGAAATGAAGCCTGCTCTTTTTCGTTCTCTGTTTTTTCCACGACGCATTCCAGAAATCCCCGCGCAAGCCGTACCCGCACCCGCTCTCCGGCCTGGACATCCCCGGGCTTTCGGATCACTTTCTCATCCGGCAGCCGGTAAGTGATGGAGTAGCCACGGCCTAGCACGGCAAGAGGACTGAGGCTTTGCAGTTGTACCGCGCACCCCTGCAGCCGGAAGCGACACACGTCGAAGACCCTGTGCTGATGGAGGGCAAGCTGGCGGTCTTGTTGGTCCACCAGGGCTCGATATCGATAGATTTCCTTAAGGGGATGAACGGAGCGAAGCTTCTCCTGGAGGTGTCCGTGGACCGTTCGAAATTGCTCGATGCGGCGGCCGAAGGCCAGTTGGAGGCGGTCCAGGCGATCATCCACAAAAAGCCGCAAATCCTCGAGACGCCGTTTGGGATGCACCAGGCGCTTTTCCAGAAAAGCGAGCTTTTGTTTTAGATCATCTGTTTTTTGGGCCATGGCTCGCAGGATGCGATCCTGATGGCTCTGAAGATCCCGCTGAAAACGCTCGAGCTCCGAGACGATCCACTCGGCTGCCGCCGTGGGAGTTGCAGCGCGCAGATCCGCAACCATGTCGGAAATGGTGAAATCAATCTCATGCCCCACTGCCGAAATGGTGGGAATGGAGCAGGAGCTGAGGGCTCTGGCCACGATTTCTTCGTTGAAGGGCCACAGGTCCTCGATACTTCCTCCACCGCGCCCGACGATTAGAACATCCCACTGAAAACGCGCGGCAAGAGAATCCGTTGCCAGGATGGCGGCGGCGATTTCCGCGGCTGCCTCCCGGCCCTGGACGCGAACGGGCAGGAGAGTGACGGAAAGAGGGTAGGGGCTGCGGCGCAGCACCTTGAGCATGTCCTGGATGGCTGCTCCAGTGGAAGACGTGATTATGCCGATCCTCTGTGGACAGACGGGAAGTGGAAGCTTCAGCGACGCATCGAACAGGCCTTCCTTTTCCAGCTTCTTCTTCAATTGCTCGAAGGCCAGTTGAAGCGCTCCCAATCCCTGAGGCTCCATCACCTCCACGATCAACTGGTATTCGCCGCGTGGCTCATAAACGCTCAGGCGGCACTGGCAGAGCACCTGCAGGCCCGATTCGGGAACGAAGCGCAGGTGCCGGTTTTGGCCCCGGAAGAACACCGCGCGAATCTGACTCTGGTCGTCTTTCAAGGTAAAGTAGTAATGGCCGGAGGCGGGAACGCGAAAATTGGAGATCTCCCCCTTAACCCACACAAGGGGATAGTTGGACTCCAGCAGAGCCTTGATCTGAGCGTTCAACAGGCTGACGGAAAAAACGCTCGTTTCTTCTAGAGCTGGATAGAGCATGGCCCCACTTTCAATCCTCTCTCTTCATCCCTCATGCCTCACGATCAGCGAAACAGCTTCGGGTCCATTGCGTCCCGAAGCCCTTCTCCTACCAGATTATAGGCCGTAATGCTAAGAAAAATGGCAAACCCCGGAAAAACGGTCAGCCACCAGGCGAATTCGATGTAGTCACGGCTCTGGGACAGGATATCTCCCCAGCTCGGAGTTGGAGGCGGCACGCCGAAGCCAAGAAAGCTGAGGCTCGATTCCGTCAGAATGGCCCCGGCAATTCCAAAAACGGCTGAAACCAGCACGGGAGCCATGGCGTTGGGGAGCATGTGCAGAAAGATGATCCGGTTGTCGGAAGCTCCCAGCGCGCGGGACGCCATTATGAAATCCAGTTGCTTCAGCTTGAGGAATTCCGCCCGGACGAAGCGGGCCACGCCCGTCCAGCCCGTGACTCCTATGACCACCATGATATTGTAGATGCTGGGCGGGAGAAAGGCGATGATGGCGATGATCAGAAAAAAGGTCGGAATGGTAAGGAGAATCTCGATCAGCCTGCTTATGAGCATATCCGCCCATCCTCCGAAATATCCGGCCAGTGCTCCGAGGAAAATCCCGATCGACAGAGCGATCCCTACCGCCACGAATCCGACGGAAAGGGAAATGCGGGCGCCATGAATCATGCGGCTCAAGACGTCCCGCCCGCTGTCATCCGTTCCGAACCAATGCCGGCGACTCGGTGAAGCCAGGCTTTCCAGCAGGTCGTGCTCGGTAGGAGAATAAGTGACCAGCGGCCAGACGGCGAAATCTCCTCTGCCTCCGATGTTATTTTGGAGAACGAAGGGGAGGTCCTTCTTCATTTCCTGCCAGGTATCCGGACCGATTTTCTCGACCCCGGAAAAGACCGGCCAGTACCAGTGACTCTGGTAGCTGAAAAGGATAGGGCGGTCATTGGCCAGGAGCGGAGCGAAAATAGCCACAACGAAAAGGAAGACAGTCACCCACAGGCCGGATACGGCAAGATGCTTGCGCCTGAAATGATGCCAGACCATTTGCCGGTAGGTATGAGGAGCTTTCGTTTTATCGTTTTCCATGGCTTCCACAGTGAAAGAGTGTTGTCAAAGACGACGGGTCATACCTTTTGGAGGGGGCCGGTGCAGCTTTGTGAAGTGCAACGCCCTCGGACTTCTTCATTCGAGCTTGATTCTTGGATCGAGGGCCGCGTACAGGAGGTCGGAGAGTAAGAGCCCGACTAGTGTCAGCAGGGCGGAAATAGCCGTAATGGCCATGATCACCGGATAATCGCGGCTCAAAACCGCCTCGAATCCCAGTTGCCCCATTCCGGGAATGGAAAAGATGCTTTCAATAATGACACTGCCTCCGAACATACCCGGAAGCAGGAACGCGAGCAGAGTGATAATGGGAAGGAGGGCGTTACGAAAGGCGTGCTTGAAAATGACCACGTGCTCGCTCAAGCCCTTCGCTCGTGCCGTTCGGACGTAATCCTCACGAATCATTTCGAGCATGCTGGCGCGAGTGAGCCGCGACAAGTAGGCCAGTCCTCCGTACGAGAGGCATATCACCGGCAGAATCAAGTGCCACAGACGATCCATGAGCCACTGGAAAACCGGCCAGGACTCGGCACTAATGGACGAGACGCCGTAGACGGGAAAGATATCCCAAAAATCCCCGCCTCCAAGGAGCATGATGAGCAGCACCGCGACCCAAAAGTTCGGGAGGGAGTAGAGAAAGAAGAAAAACAGCGTCAGAAGCTTATCCGACCTGTATGCGGAATGGGTTGACGAGTATATCCCGCATGGAATGGCGATCAGATATACTATGAAAATAGAAATGACGTTGAGCTGAATGGTAATGGGCAGCCGTTCGGCGATCTTGTCCCAGACTTTGCGGTGATCCTTGTAAGAAACGCCGAAATCGAGGGTGACGATACGCTTGAGCCACAGCACGTATTGAACGGGGAGAGGCTTGTCGAGTCCGTAGAGCTTCTTTGTTTGCTCGATAATCTGCTGCGACATGGCGCTGTCCGCCTTCTGGCCCTGAGCGGACATCTGGAGCTTCAAAGCCGCCGGATTTCCCGGAGCCAACTGGATGATCAGCAGCGTAATGAACGTGATGCCCAGGAGGGTGGGGATGATCTGTAAAATCCTCTTGATCAGATAGGCCTTCATGCCCGCGAAGTCCCTTTCCATGTCGAAGCGCGCCTCTCGGCACGACAAAAAACATTCGATACCACCCAAATACTCTTCGGGCTCTCGTTGCACAAGCTGTATTCTTACAGCACGCAAGTTGTCTCTTCAAGAGGCATGGGATAAAATTTGCGCCGTGCTCTTCGTCCTTCATGAACTTGGTTGTGAAGAAGGCGATGCCGGATCGGCTCAGGTTGTGATCTCCATGAATCGAGGGTTGTTCAAGGTGAAAAACAGGAAAAGATTTTTCTCATTCGTTTTGTTGCTCTTGCTGTCGTCACTGCCGTTGTTGTGGCCGAGCTCCGCTTTCGGCGAAAAGTGGGCCTTTGTGGCTCTTGGCGATAATCGTTCAGCTTTCGATTCTTATCGAAACGTTCTAGAAAAGATAAAGGGCATCGGGCAGGGGGCGAGCCACGAAGCTCCACCGGTCGATTTTGTCCTTGCCTGCGGAGACATCAGTCCCATGGAAAAGAACTACAACCTTTACAAGAGCGTGTTCAAGGATGCCATGCCGCCCTATTTCCCGGTCAGGGGAAATCATGAAAATGCAAACGATGTCAAATTCATCCTGAAGAGCCTCCTGCCTCTCCACGGAAACAGGATCAAGATGCATAACGCCGGCAGCGTGAGCTATTACGCCGATTGGAAAAACGTTCGCCTCATCGTTCTGGATCAATATGCCGATTTCGGTAACAGCCTCGACAACAAGGCTGCATTGAAATGGCTGGAGAACGCCATTGATTCCGCTCCCAAGGCCGGCCATGTTTTCGTGTCTTTCCACGAGCCTTATCTGCCCATCGAGCCTTCTGTCGATGCTTTCTGGAAAGTGCTCATCAGGCACCACGATAAGGTGAGAGCCGTCGTTGCAGGGCACTACCACGTCTACGTGCGTAAGCCGTTTCCCGACGACGAGACCGGCATTTTTTACATAAATGTCGGGGCTGCCGGATGGACGTCACACAGTGATGAGCGAAACACGATCATAGCGGTTATCGTGGATGGAGAGAGCGTATCGTTCAAGACCTTCCAGGCTTCTGCCGGGACAACCGAATTCAAGGTTACGGATGAATGGAAGGGACCGAAGGTGGGTCGTGACAAGCGGGATAAGAAAATGATGGTGCCGGAAAAGATCGATGCGGATGCGCACTGAGCCCACCGCAGAGGCGCGGAGGACGCGGAGAAGACGCCGAGAGTCGCTGGAATTCTTGTGAAATTCCTCGGCGTTTTCTCTGCGTCCTCCGCGCCTCTGCGGTGAAAAGCTCAGTTAATGCCCGTGCGAAGTATGTGTATGGAACCCATACAAACCCACACAGGTTACGGGATAATATACGTCAATTTCAGCTTCGGGCGTTGTGCCGCTAAGGCGGCATCACCACTCCAGAAGGTCATCATGTTCTGGAGGGAGTTGCCATTTGCCGGCTGGGAGAAGTAGAGCCTCAATTGAGTGAGGCCGCCTTTGTTGATGGCTCTGAGCCCATTCTCGTCAAACAGGCCATGCGAGTGTGCCCCATCGGTAATGGGGTTACTCATTGTGGCCACGTTCGCGGCTGTAGCGGGCGCCTGAAAATCATTGGCTGCAAGTGACGTTGTGTTGAAGGTACCGCTCTTGACGTCCACATTGCAGCTCCCGAGAACCGTGAAAGGACTGGTACCGGTCCGTTGCTTTCGCGTCAAAGTCAGCTTTGCCGAAGTGACGACGGCGTTGACTGGAATACTGCCGGTGTTGAAGGAAAGAACGCTTTTGTACTGCAAGTTGCCTGTATCGTCTCCCACAAGGAGGTCGCCCGCGCTGTCCATTGTGCCTCCCACCGCGCTCCCCGGCGATGTTTCGCGGGTCCATCCATCATAAACGGCTCGGGAGCCCAGGGTGACCGTATTGGTTAGGGATTGGAGGAAGGCATAGGCATTCATGACGTTGATCAAGCCGTTTCCGTAGGTATTGTCGGCACCGGTGGCGCCGAGATTCGTGGCCGAGGAGATCAAGGCCTGTTCCAGCTCATCCACCGTGAGACCCGGGAAGGCGCTCAGGAGCAGTGCCATGGCTCCGGAGGCATGTGGGGACGAAAAGGAGGTGCCGCTTTCGACCTGGTACAGTGGACCTCCCGTGGTGGTGGGGGCTGCGAGCTTGATGTTCAGTCCAGGGGCGACCACCCGGGGAAAAAGGCTTCCATCGCATTGAGATGGTCCTCGGCTGCTGAAGTATGCAATGAGCGATGAATTGTCGATGGCACCGACGGAAAAGACACCAGGGTTATTGGCGGGGTCGCAAGCGGTGGAGGTACCGGGGCCGGAATTCCCGGCGGCAAATACAACGGCAATCCCCGCGTTGCTAAGAGCCTGGATGTCGGCTTCGAAGTCCCTGCTGCAGGTGGGAGATGAAGATCCCCATGAATTGTTCACGACATCGGGAGCATCGTCAGTATTGGGGTTTCCGTCCGGATCCAAGATCCACTGGAATCCGGCATGAATGGCGCTGTACGTCGCGCTTCTCCCGTCGGAGAAAATCTTGACACCGATCCATTTTGCCTCCGGCGCCACACCGATGGCCGTTCCGCTCGCACTTCCTCCTACCATGGCTCCCATGGTTCCTGTTCCATGCCCGTCAGGGTCATAGGGTGTGGTCGTATTCCTGTACGGGTCGAACCAACTGTTGGCTCCTCCGCGCCAGCGAGTTTTCAGATCGGGATGATTGACGTCAACACCCGTATCCATGTTGGCGACGACAACTCCCCGGCCGCTAAAGCCCAATGCCCACAAGTCCCTTGCGTGAATTGCATCGATGTTCCATTCCGCCGTCTGCAATGTTCCTACCGTCGGGACATAGCAGGGAATAACCTTGTCCGGCTGGATTTCCGCTACCTGCGGAAAAGCGGCCAGCTCACGAATAACCTCCGGTGAGGCAGTCAAAGTCATCCCGTTGATCAACCAGAGGGATGTCATGCGCTCGGCGCCTCTGTTCAGCAGGAAGTCCTTGAGGGGGCGCTGCGAAGAATCGGCATGGGATCGAAGCTTCTTGATCATTTCAGTTCGGTGGAGCTTCCCGGGTAGCGTCTTGAAAGGTGTGAGGTCCGTCTGGTCGACAAGGCGAACAATCACGGAAACCTTTTCACCACTTCCCGCTGCCTCCATGGCCGATTCGACCTCCGGGGCGATACTTCCGGCAAAAGCCGCCGGGCCTGCTATCATGATGACAACGATTGCGCCAAGGGATACAAGTGCCGCTTTCTTCATAGATTCCTCCATAAGGTTGTGTTTCTCGATGCGAATAATATGTATCCCGATATGAGGCGGAAGGGAATCAAGAATTTAAAAATATCTAATTCTCAATGAGTTATAGGGGAAATGCGATAGAGATTGTTAAGATGGCTGAATTCTGCTTTGTCGAATTTACCGTTGAAATGCAAAGAGTGTATATAAACCATCTATCGAGCAAGAACGGAATGAGTCTGAGTGGCTGGAAGCTCTTCCTGAGGCAGAGTGAAAACGAAGCTGGAGCCGTTATCCCGGGGCTCATACCAGATGTCACCTCCATGCTCCTGTATGATTTCCTTGATCATGAACAGGCCAAGACCTACGCCGTCTCTGTTCCCCTTGCCTTCGGCAGAGAATCGGGAAAAACGTTTGAACAGTTTATCACGATGTTCCTCCGGAACCGGTGGTCCGCTGTTATAGACATTCAAGCGATAGCATGATTCGCACTTTTCAAAATCGATGCCGATCTTACAGCCGGGGCCGCCGTACTTGATGGCATTCCTGAAGAGGTTTCTGAATACGGATTTCAGCCAGATTCTGGCCGCCTTTACGGGAATGCGCTCCTGGGGGACGGAATCCAGGTGGTTTCGGACAACTATGTTCTGGTCTCTCATTTCCGGGTGAAGCTCGTCCAGGACTGGCTCCACAATGTCTTGCTTCAGATCTACCAATTCCTGTTGAACGATCAGTTGGCCATTGAGCGTGACGGCTTTTCCCAGGAAATCCTCCGCGATTCCAACCACATTTTTGACCCGCTCGTAGAGATCGGTCACTATTGTGGATACCGAGGTGTTCATGTGCCCGTAGGCACCTCGATTGAGGAGCTTCAACCCCGCACCGATGGAAACGAGTGATCCTCTGATATCGTGAGACATGACCATGAGCATGTGGAGGATCTCTTTGTGGGACGTCAGTGCCTTTCCCTCGTGGGATGTGCCCGCTTGCTCCGGTCCCGGCTGCTCAAAACACCCGTTTACCAGTGCGAGGAGCTCGGAAAGGCTGCGGGGCTTCACTATAGAGCCGTTGGATTTCGAAGATCCCGGATCTTCGAAATCCAACGGCGGATTCGCTTCATTGACTACCGCGATAACTTTTGTTCCCCCGTTCAACTCCCCGGCTTTCTCGATGATCGTGGTCAGGCCTGAAATGACTCCCCCGGCGGAGACGAGAACAACCAGATCGAAGCGGCTCCCATTCATCAGCTTGAGAGAAGCTTCATCACTTGTGGCAGTTACGACCCGGTAGCCTTCGTACGACAGAGCCCAACCCATCATGTCCCGGGCACGAGGATCATCCGCGGTCAACAGAATTCGGTGTTGACGACGGGATAGCATCTTCGCCTTTTCTGTATAGGATGGTGTCTGAGCCAAAACATCTTCCCCTTTTCTCCCGCGAAGATGCCCATCGAGCGGTCGCCTGCCGGAGGGGCTCATCTCTCGGGATACCATCATGACTTGTGAAGCTGCCGTGGAAGGTCAGATGGACATGGTTTGGGGCTGATGCTCGAACCACATCTGAGACAGCACCTTATTGGTCGTCTCGAGGGCTTCCGGACCCAGATTGTTGTATTCCGTGATGATCTTATATACGCTGGCTTCGGACAACCCGGTGTGCATGGCAATTTCGGAAACGGGCCGCGGATCGATAATCGCGTTATAAATCACGAGCCACTTCTGCATTTTAAGAAAACCCGCCGTCATCTGCATCTTCATTTTAACTTCATCCAATGACATATGGTCGGCTATTCTCGTGCTACCCATATCCTTCTCCTCTTACTGGCCTGGCAAGAAGCGTCCTTGCCTTCTGGGTTCAATGCTTTTTCCAGCTCACTTTACGCCGTCAAACCGGTTGGCGTCGTTTGTGACTGACGTTTTACTCCCAAACACGGACTGGGATAAATAAGGTGTGTACTGTATTCATCACAAAAAAAGGCGTATTTTGATTCCGATGTGCACTGTATTCAGGAGCAACATACCTTTCAGTCATAATGTCTTGTGGAGAGGATACCTTCGATTGCGTTCACAAGCTCATCTCTTGTTGTGCATCCCTTGGTAAAGAAATAGCTGGCTCCGCTCCGATAGGCGGCATCCCTGTACTCGGGCAGATCATAGCTCGTGAGGACAACCAATACGATATCCTGGTGGACGGCCCCTATTTGTTTCGCGAGCTCCAGCCCATTTGCATCCGGCAACCGGATATCCATGAAGATCAGGTCCGGGGTGAGGGTGTCCACCTTCTGCAAGGCATCTTTTCCGTTGATTGCCTCTTCGATGCTCATCCTCGGGAAATGGGTATTCAACACTTCACGAAGAGATTGTCGAAACGTTGAATTGTCTTCAACAATTAGTGTCCGGCACATGGTAGCTCTCCTGAGCTGGGTGAAAAATCCGTTTCCGATTCCACAGTCCCCAACTCTCAAGTTCATGTCATGTAAAATTCAGATTATCATCGATAAGCGGTCTTTCGGGATATGGGCTACCGCAAGCCATGTCTGAAAGCCAGTAGACACTCAAACACGTCTATCCCTGACATGTGCTGATTTTGCACCGTATGGCAGAGAGGTACAATGGGGTGCATACAGTATCTGTGCACGGTAGAGTATGGTATTTTCCCGGGAGAAAAGCTGGGGTGTAAGCTCGAGTTGGATGCGGGGTGCGGGAATGTCGGGGAAAAAAAGTGCTACCCAGTTGAAGAAGCTTAATGTATTCTTAACCTTCAAGGATTATCGGAGAAAAGATGGTGCGCTGCCTCTGTATCGCCGGCCGTGGGGAAGCCGGTTTTGGGCGCCCCAGTTGTGCAACATGTGAAGCCATTATCGGGCGTGTGTCGCCTACCGGGTGTGAGGAAGCATTATGGGAGATAGAAAACGAATCGTCATCGCCGAAGATCATACCATACTGAGAGAGGGGCTGAGAATGCTCGTCTCGTCGAATCCTGACTTCGAGGTGATCGGGGAGGCGGAAGACGGTCTGGAAGCGGTGCGGTGCGCCGAAAATTTGAAGCCGGATCTGATGTTAATGGATCTTTCCATGCCAAGGATGAACGGCATCGGCGCCATCCAGGAAATCAAGAAGCAGTGCCCTGCAACGAAGATCCTGGTTCTTACGGTACACAAGACCGAAGAATACATCCTGGCGACCCTCAAGGCCGGCGCTGACGGTTACGTTCTCAAGGATGCCACGCACAGCGAGCTGATGTTGGCCATCGAATGCGTTTTCTCCGGAAGATCGTATCTCAGCCCCGGAATTTCCGAAAAAGTCATCGAAGGATACCTGGAAGGACGAAAGACCGTAAAATCCACCTCATCCTGGGATACCCTCACTCAGCGGGAACGAGAGATCCTGAAGATGATCGCCGAAGGCTACAAAAACAAAGACATCGCCGACTATCTTTGCATCAGCGCCAAAACAGTGGAGAAGCACCGGGCGAACCTGATGAAGAAGCTGGATCTCCATAGCGCGTCCGCGTTGACCGCTCTGGCCATGGAAAAGGGTTTGATCATCAGGTAGAGAAGTGCTTGTGTGAGATTAACTGAGCTTTTCACCGCAGAGACACAGAGGGCGCAGAGGAAACGCGGAGAGTATAGGATTTTTGTGAAATCCCTCTGCGTTTTTTCTGCGCCCTTTGCGCCTCCGCAGTGAGCACAAGAGCGCGGATTATGACCGTTCAAAGTATACGTGCTCTTTGTGTTTGACAAAACATAGATTAACCGCACCGGTCGGTTTTTCCCCAGCCCACCGGGTCAGGTGATATTTTTCTTCTCCCATTCCCGCAGTTTTTCTCTCCCGACGCCCAGATATTTCAGAAAGATGTATTCATTATCAGCGCCTATGGGGCGGCATAACCATTTGACCCGAGCTGGCGTCAGGGTCATCTTCCATGGGGGTGCCTGGAAGGCCACGTCTCCGTAGTAGGGGTCCGTGAACTTATCGAAGACACCGCGCTCCCACCATACTTCATCTTCGAAGGTTTCCTCGATATCCGTCATCCTGGCCGTGGCGACGATTCCCGGGCCGCGCCGGTTCACGACATAATCGTGTACCATTTCGAGAATTTCGTCACAGGTGTGGTTAATGGACCATTTCTCCAGCTCCTGATGAATGAGGGGCTGGTTTGCCTTGTTCAGCCGGTCGAAAATGGTGGGAAATCTTTGATGCAGCTCCGGGTTCTTCATCAAATTGGTCAGGCCTTCCCAGTTCACGTCGCTGAAACCGGCGATGAAGTTGAAGCCGTCTTTGGTCTTTATGATGGTATACGGAAAAACCGCGCTGTCATAGGCTCCTACAAGCCCGCGCAGCTCCTTTGCCGCATGGTAGTATTGAACGTGATAATCGCAGAAGCGAAGCTCTGCTTCCGGTGGCGCCACGTCCACCATCTGCCCCGTGCCGGTGAGCTCCCGATGGTGCAGGGCAGTCAGTATTCCGAAGGCCGTCCATGCTCCTCCGCTGTACCATCCCATCCAATTGCCTTCTTTTGTGGGGACATTCCAGGGCTGCGGGCCGCTTTCATTTTCGGGCTCGCCGGTGACCGCCATAACCCCGGAGCGCGCCTGATCGCAGATATCGTAGTCGGGCTTCCCGCATCCGGAGTCGGGACCGAAGTGTCCGTAAGTGTAAAGTGAAGCATATATCAGGCGGGGATTGATTTCTTTGAGATACCGGTAGCTCAGGCCATATTCGTCCATCACCCCCGGCTTGGAAGTCTCGATGACCACGTCCGCCTGTGCGGCCAGCCTGCGGAAGGCTTCCCGCCCTTCGTCCTTCTCCAGGTTGAGGGTGACGTGAAACTTATTGCGTCCCTCCATCATGTAACCCAGGCCCGTCCCCTTATGCAGATAGCCGAAGGGAGTGAACTTGCGGGCCGGATCTCCCTCGGGGGGCTCGATCCTTATCACCTCCGCTCCGAATTCACCCAGAATGGACGAGCAGAAGAGTCCTCCGATGTTTCCGTCGCTGACGTCCAGCACCAGAAGATCATCGAGTGCTTCGGGCTTCAGGTGGTTCTTCTTGGGATTATCCGCTTCGATGATCCAATCGACCCAGGTGCGGTGCGATGGAATGGCAAAATCCTCGAAAGGAAGTGCAGTGGTTATCTTGGGCAATGTCATGAGCCGTTTCTCCTTATCGCACGTTGAGAGCCAATCGATGGCGAAGGTTCTTCGCCGGCGTACGCGAGTGCCCCAACACGGAGCCTGAAGCTCAAAACCCGGATTTTTCGACCCTGGGCTCGCGATCTTCGGCGCATCTCACAGGATGACTCCTGCTTTTCCATCCCAATCGTCGGGTGGCTTGCGTCCGGGAGGACTCTCAACCCATTTGCCGATGATCTTCTTGTCGGCCAACGCGCGAATCTGGGAGGTGTGAAGCCCGAGGTATTTGCGAAGAACGAACTCATTGTCCAGCCCGACCGGCTTGTTGGCCCACTTCAGGCGGCCCGGCGTCTTTGAAAGCTTGGCGGGAGAGCCCACCTCCACCATCTTGCCCAGGATGGGGTCCTCGTACTCGAAAACGCTCGCCCTTGCCCGGAAATGGGGTGACTCATACTGGTCTTTCGCACTCAAGATGGGAGTTGAAGCAAAACCGTACTGACAGCCCAATTGGTCGATCTCGGCAACGGTCTTGTCTTTTGCCCATTCGCGGATGAGCTCCAGCAGCGCGACTGCATTCTCATCCTGAAGGCGGGTCAGAAGGTCGGCAAAGCGCGGATTTTCCGCCAGCTCCGGTTTTCCCATGGCCTCACACAAGCCTTTGAATTCAGAGTCCCTGCCGGCCGCCAGAGCGACGGGGCCGTCCTTGCACTGGAAGACGTCGGACGGGCAGATGGCCAGGTCGCGATTCCCCGTTCTGGGGCGGTTGTATTTCTCGAGATGGTTATAGATCCAGCTCCAATCGAGGAGCCTCATCAGCCCTTCAGCCTGGGAGAATTCGATAAATTGCCCCTCCCCGGTCCTGTCTCGATAATGCAGCGCAGCCAGCACGGAAAGCGCGCCCATCAGAGCCCCGAAATAGTCGCCGATGAAAACACCGGTTTTCAAAGGTAAGCGTCCCGGAAAACCTGTAGTGGCAAGGAGACCGCTGACCGTCTGGGCTACCGCATCATAGGATGCACGGCCTTCGGCGTAAGGCCCCCACTGGCCGAAACCGTTCAGAGCAATATAGATGATGCGGGGATTCACCTCGCTGAGCTGTTCGTACCCGATTCCCCAACGGTCCATGGTGCCCGCGCGTAGGTTTTCCACCACGACGTCGCATCGCTGCGCCAGGCGGCGAAAAATTTCCGAGCCTTCGGTCTTCCTAACATCCAGGGCTAGATGGTACTTGTTGTGATTTTGAGGCAACTGGCCAAGGGATGCGTTTTTCCAAAAGGTACCGTACGGAGTCACCGAACGCATGGTATCGCCCGCCCCGGGCAGTTCCACCTTGATCACTTCCGCGCCGAACTCCCCCAGATAATCGGGAACGGCCGGTCCGAGAATGAGCGTGGACAGCTCCAGTATGCGAATGCCCCGCAAGGCTTCGGGTTTGGAAAAAATCCTGGACGCATCGAATTCTTGATTGGTCCAGGCTAAGTAGTCCTCACGACTCATGTCTCCTCCTCCTCGTATATGTGTCGGGTTTTCAGGGGAAGCCACACGAAATTCTGCCGTGAGCTCGCACTCCCCCTCGTTTTCACGCTCCCGCAAGGGGGGTACGAGCTTACGGTGTGACGATCTAGGACAGGGCCTTCAATGCTTTGCTTATGCGGTCGAAGCCCTCTTTGAGGTCTTCCATTGAGAGAGCGTAAGAGAAGCGCAGGCATCGGTCTTCTCCGAAGGCGCCTCCGGGCACCACGGCGACGTGGGCGTTTTCCATGAGATAATCCGCCAGTTGGAGGGAATTGTCGATGGCGCCCTTTTCAGATTTCTTGCCGTAGTAGTGGCTGAAGTTGGGGAAGACATAGAAGGCGCCGGCGGGTGCCGGACAGGTTACGCCGGGGATCTCCGCCAGGCGGTCCAATACGTATTGGCAACGCTTTTCGAATACCTTGGCCATTTCCTGGACGCCCTTCTGATCATCCTTGAGGGCCGCGAGGGCCGCCCACTGGGCGATGGACGTGGGATTGCTCGTGGATTGGCTTTGAATCTTGCTCGCGGCGCGAATGACATCCACGTGGCCCACGAGGTAGCCGATTCTCCAGCCGGTCATGCAATAGGTCTTGCTTACGCCGTTTATTATGAAGGTCCTGTCCAGCAGCTTCTCGTTGACCATGGCGATGTTGTGCCATTCGTGGCCTTTGAACAGGATGCGGTAGTAGATATCGTCCGAGAGGATCATCACGTCCTCGTGTCGGATGAGCACTTCGGCCAGGGCCGCCAGCTCCTCACGGCGATAATGGACGCCGGTGGGGTTGGACGGGCTGTTAAGAATGAGAAGGCGTGTCTTCGATGTGATGGCCTTCTCCAGGGCCTGGGGCTTCAGCTTGAAACCGTCCTCCTCGGGGCAGGTCACGATTACGGGCGTTGCGCCGGTGAGCTCCACCATGTCGGGGTAGGATACCCAGTAGGGCGATGGGATGATGACTTCGTCTCCGCGATCCAGAACGGCCTGGAACATGTTATAGATGGCGTGCTTCCCGCCGCAGGAGACCAGAACGTTTTCCTTCGCATAGGTGAGGCCGTAGTCTTCGCCGATCACCTGGCAGATGGCGTCCCGAAGCTGATCGATTCCGGGTACGGCCGTATAACGGGTTTGACCTTCCTTGATGGCCTTTATGCCGGCTTCCTGGATATTGAGCGGCGTGTCGAAGTCGGGCTCGCCCACACCGAAGTTTACGATATGAATTCCCTGCTGCTTCAAAGCCTTTGCCTTGGCGTTGATGGTCAATGTTGCCGATGGTTTGATTCGAGCCACCCGTTGAGCCAGTTTCATTCCTCACCCTTTCTGGTTGATTGAAAAGTATCCTCTTCTCCATAGTGGACAGTGACCAGGTAAAGTCCATGCGCCGGGGCAGTCATTCCTGCACGGCGGCGGTCCCTGGCGGCCATGATGTCCGAAAAATCCTTCGGGGTGGATTTCCCCTTTCCCACTTCGATCAGCGTTCCTATCAGGTTTCGTACCATGTGCCTCAAGAAGCCGTTGGCTTCGAAGGTAAAAACCAGGCGCTGATCCCCGCCACGCCGCTCCCATTGCGCCCGATAGATACAGCGCTCCGTGGAAGTTACCGACGATCCCGAAGCCATGAAGGCGGAGAAATCGTGCGTCCCCAGAATCATGTCAAGGCATTCCTCCATGGGAGAAAGTGCGAGGGGATGGCGGATGTGCCATGCAAGCTGCCTGTCGATAGCGGAGGGAGTCGGCCGATTGAGAATGTGGTATTCATAGATCTTGCTTGCAGCCGAAAAACGAGCGTGGAAGGAGTCGGGCACTTCTTCACTCTCGAGTACTACAATATCCGGGGGGAGCAGGCTATTGAGCCCGCGCTGGATCTCGTGCGGCTGCAATCCGGTACGGCTGTGAAAATTGACGACCTGCCCCCGTGCGTGCACTCCGGCATCCGTACGGCCTGAGCCCCGCACCCGGATGGGTCCTCCCAACATGATTTCCAGGCGGGATTCCAGCACCTCCTGAATGGTGAGAACCCCAAGCTGTCTTTGCCAGCCGTGGTAGTGGGAGCCGTCATATTCCAGCACAAGCTTGAAGTTCCGCTTTGCTTGAAGATCGTGGCGTCTGTTGGCTCGCCGCTGCCGGCTATCGGCTTCGGGTTGTTCCCCGCCGTCTATCCAGTCCGCCTTCCGCATTTATCCAGTCCGCATTCCGAATTCCAAAAAAAACCGGTCATGGCTGCCATGGTGCATAGTTCAAGCCCATATCCTCGGCAAGCCCGCACATGAGATTCATATTGCATACGGCCTGTCCGGAGGCGCCACGCGTAAGGTTGTCGATAACCGAGACGACAATGAGGCGGCGCGTGCGCGCATCGACTCTCCAGCCGATGTCGCAGTAATTGCTTCCCCGCACCTGGAGCGTTGACGGAAGATCCTTGCGGCCGCACAGCCGAACGAAAGGAGCGTTCTCGTAGAAGGCATCGAAAGCGTGGTCAACGTCCTCTGCCGTCACTCCGTCCTTGAGGGAGGAGTAAACGGTACTGAGGATGCCGCGGCTCATGGGCACAAGATGGGGCGTGAACGTGATGCGCACCTGTTCTCTTGCAAGGAAGCTCAATTCCTGCTCGATCTCGGGCGTATGACGGTGCTCCGCGACCTTGTATGCCTTGAAGCCGTCGTTCACTTCACAGAAATGAACCCCGAGAGAGGCGCCGCGCCCCGCGCCTGAAACTCCTGATTTCGAATCGGCGATGAGAGTCTTGGGATCGATGAGCCCCTGAGCCAGAAGGGGAGCTGTTCCGAGAATGACGCTGGTTGGGTAGCAGCCGGGATTTCCCACAAGGCGCGCTTTTCGGATCTGATCGCGATACAGCTCCGGCAATCCATAAACGGCCTCGGGAAGCAGCTCAGGGGTTTTGTGCTGCTGGTACCATTCTTCGTACACGCCCGCATCCCTGAAGCGATAGTCCGCGCTAAGGTCGATTACCTTGAGGCCCCGCTTCAACAGATCCGGAACCAGGTCCATGGCGGCCTGGTGGGGGAGGGCGGTAAAGACCAGTTCGGCACTCGAGGCCAGCGCATCGGGGTCGGGCTCCTGAAAAGTGAGCTCGCAATGCCGCCGCAAAGCGGGATAATGTGCCTCGAGCTTCTGCCCCGCCTGGGCTCTCGAAGTGATCATACGCAGCTCGGCCTGCGGATGTTGGCTCAAAATACGGATCAGCTCAAACCCGGTATACCCTGAAGCCCCGGCAACAGCTACACGCACCATAACACCCCTCTAACACAACACAGGGCGCAACGCCTGCGGCGTAGCGCCCCTCATATTTTGCTTCATAATATAACCAACCGGTGGAAACAAGCGCAACCAACAAGATCGAATTAGCGCTTCGAATACTGGAAGCGAGCGCGAGCACTCTTGCGTCCGTACTTTTTTCGTTCCTTGACTCGAGAATCCCGAGTAAGAAAGCCCGCCCGCTTCAACACTTCCCGGAATTCGGGATTGTACTCCAGCAGTGCTTTGGAAATACCGTGCCGGATTGCTCCTGCCTGGCCCGAGCCGCCTCCGCCGTTAACATTGACGGTGACGTCCATCTTTCCGAACATGCCCGTCAATACCAGAGGCTGAGCCACGACCATCTTGCTGGTTTCCCGATCTATGTACTCATCCACGGGGCGTTTGTTAATGACCACAAGCCCGCTGCCCGATTGCAGCCAGACCCGAGCCACAGCCGTCTTGCGTCTTCCTGTTCCATAAAAGGTTTGTTCCGCCATCAGTCTCGTCTCCTCGTTTCCTGTCACGCCTGGAGCGTCTTCGTCACCGGCTGCTGGGCCTCGTGGGGATGCTCCGCGCCGCGATACACCTTGAGCTTCTTGATAAGCTTGCGTCCCAGGCGATTCTTCGGCAGCATGCCCCATACGGCCAGGCGGATGATCTTTTCGGGATTCTCCTGGTTCATCTTGCGGGCTATCGTGGTCTTAACGCCGCCCATGTAGCCGCTATGACGATAGTAGGTCTTCAGATCCATTTTATTGCCGGTCAAACGCACTTTTTCAGCGTTTACGACCACTACAAAGTCACCCATATCCACGTGCGGAGTGAAATTGGGCAGATGCTTTCCTCTCAGCCACATGGCGATCTGGCTGGCCAGTCGCCCCAATACCTGATTTTCAGCATCTACCAGAAGCCACTTACGCTGGTCCGGCTCGAATTTAGCGCTGATTGTTTTCATCTATTGGTCTCCACGTCTAAGAAAAATGTCAAACCCGAAGCGCTAACTTATAAAAGATCCCCTGCCTGTTGTCAAGGAAGTTGTTGTTAGCTTTTTACCACAGAGAGGCAGAAAGCGCAGAGAAATTTCAGAAGAATTCTATCGATCCTCCATGTTTTCTCTGCGTCCTCTGCGTCCTCTGCGTCTCTGCGGTGAACACAAGAGCCCGCCGCCTACAGTGTTCCCTCGATTGTTCCCAATCCCAGCAAATTGATTGAAAAAATGACCTTCTGGTCTTTCACGTCCCTTTCGTACGCCAGGTCCAGCGACCAGCATCCATGATGGTAAGTCACGCCATAGCGATGCGAGAACAGCTCATTGCGCTCGATGGAGTAATCATGGGCGGTCTTCAAATAGATGTCCGTCATCACCTTGAGGCTTGAGGCCGTAATGATTTCATTGACCGGCGAATCCTTCCGGGAGCGATAGTCCATCGAAAATTGCTGACCCTTGCCGCTGTCGAGGGTCATGAGAATATCCTGCTGGGTAGGGGAGCCGGTCGTGTAAGAGATGTCCGTGTCGTAGGTGAGTGTGAGGTAATTTCTGGGCATGAGATCGAGTCTCATGTTGATGTCCGCGAATCCCTTTTCATGCGGGAGAATGAACTGCGGATCGAAGTTCAAGTCCGGTACCAGCTGGGGGGCTTCCTCGATATTGTATGCCTGAGACACTCGAAGCCTTGCCATTTCCCTGTAAACAGGCGTTTCATTTCCCTGAGGGTCTCTTACGAGCTCCTTGGATGTCAGAAAAGTGGAAATTCCATAGCGCACATCGTGCCTGGGCTGGTTTTCATCCAGGGAGGCAAATTGAGGAAGATCACCCTGGAAGGTTTTTGAAACATATTCATAGGTGACTTCCGGGCGAATCGCGTGCTGCAGCGCCACGATATTGCCGCTGCTCCAGGAGTAAGCCCGGTTCAAACGGGTGCTCAGCTCCATACGCATATCGGGGAAGAAGCTTCCCTGCCATGGGTCACGCGAATCTTTCCGCCAGTCCACCCAGTACGAGGTGGCTCGCAGCCCCACGGATGGCTCGACGTCGAGAAAGCTCTTCCAGTGCAAAGGATAATAGAGGCGCGGCTGAGCATCCAGGCGGCCGCCCTGGTCTCCCTTGTTCCTCCAGTAGCTCACCATGGAGCTATCCAGGGTGTAGTAGAAAGGTGTGCTTGCGACACGGCTCGGTATCACGCTGAAGGAAAGGGCCGGAAATCTCTGTAGGGCGAATTCATCGACCGATTTGTCCAGCTCGTCCCAATAGCGGACGTCCAGGCCGAGAAGGGTGGATTCGCCGCGCTTATCCAGATAAAGACTCGATTCCCGGGCAAGGATGGTTTCATCGTTTAGAATACCCCGTCCCGTAAACTTCCGGAAAAGCCGGTCGGAATAATCAAAGGAGGTGGAGCCCTTCGAAAATTCCAACAAGTAGTTCCGGTCACTCGCCACATCCAGGTCGAGACGTCCTTCGATTTCGCCTGGTAGCTCGAAGGAATGCCGGGAGCGCAGCCAGAAGCGGTCTTCCGTCTGAAAGGGGTATCCCCTTTCCAGAAGAAACTGTTTGTCGGCCTGGTCATGCAGGTAGTTGAAGAGCCATACGCCGTTACCCCGGGTGGGGTTTGCGACGAGGTATTCCACTCCTCCCATCCACCCGCGCTCCGTCATGTATCGCGAGTAGAAAGTGGCATCCATATCGTCTCGAATGGCCCAGTAATAGGGTATTTCCAGGTCGAAGCCGTTCAGCTTCGAATGCCCTCCCCAGGGGAGCAGGAATCCGGATTGCCTTCCCCGCGTCATGGGCAGTTGAATGTAAGGGCTGTAGAGGAGAGGCAGATCCCGAACCCAGAAAGAAGTGTGCGTGGCCCGGCCCATTCCGTTGATTTCAACCTTGAGGTCTTTATATTTGATCTTCCAATCCGGATGCACCGGATCGCAACTGGTGAGATCGCCTTCTTTCAGTTCATACTGGCTGGGACCGGTCTTGGTGATTTGGGCTCCGCTTACATAAAACTGATTTTCGGACAGGTAGGCGGTGCCTCTCTCAACCCAGCCGGTTTCGGTATCGAGATTCCAGACGATGTGCTCGCCCTGGAGCCAGTTATTCCCATAGTGGATGCTGACATGGCCCCGAAGATCAGCCTGCCTGTCCCGGTTGTCGAGCAGAGCCCAATCGGCCTGGATGATCCGGTCTTCCGAACTGATTCGGACGTCCCCATTCGCTTCGTAAGTGTGCGTCTTTTGATCATAACTGATGCGGGAGGCCTCGATCTTCCATGTTCCGGAAGCCGTGCCGCCAAGGATTTTTCGCTCCGGCCGGCCTTCCCGGCTTTTCTTCGTCTGGGCAAAGCTACTCTGCAGCGGGCACATGAAGAGAATGAGCCCGAAGGACAGGCTTGCACACAAAAATATGCTGCAAAGCTTCAGGACAGTTCGGTGCCGTATGCGAGACATCCTGCTCCAGACCTGTCATCATCATTGTTTTCGACGATGATGCACATTTTTTATCGTGTTGCCCGTTAGAGTGCCGGCTCTCCGAAGAGCTCTTTCACCTCTCCGGCGAAGTAGAGTGAGCCGGCTATACAAATCATGTCATTGGGTCCTGCAAGCAATCTTGCCTGCTCGATTGCCGACGACGGATCGGAAATGACATAGTGCTTTTGAATGTAAGGCCTTGCCAGCCGCCGGAGCTCCTCGGGATTTGCAGCCCTGGAATAGCGCGGCTGGGTGAAGATGGCCGTTTCGGCCAGCGGAAGCAATCTGCGCAGTATGCCCCGGATGTCCTTGTCGGCCATGATGCCCAGGACCAGATGCAGCTTGTCGTAGTCAAAAGACTGCTTCAGAGCCTCCCTCAAGGATTCCGCTCCCTGAGGATTGTGAGCCCCGTCGAGAACGATGAGAGGGTTTTCCTGGAGCACCTCGAGCCTGGCCGGCCAGTACACCTCCTTGAGTCCCTCCTGAATCGCGGTGGAATCGAGGGCCAAGGCGCCTTCTTTCTCGAGAATTTCAAGAGCGGCAAGCACGAGAGAGGCATTGTTGCACTGATGCATCCCCTTCAATTTCATTTTCAGCATGGGCCATCGCCGCCGGAGCCCTTGATAAAGAAAGGAGCCATCGACGTTGCGCCGTACCTTGAAATCGGTTCCTAAATGGTGGTGCGGTGCCTGATGCTTGAAGCAGGTCGCTTTGAGTATCCCCTGCACCACCGGCTGTCGGGCCCCTGTTACGACGGGTACCTTGTTCTTGATGATACCGGCCTTCTCCCTGGCGATGGAAGCCAGAGTGCATCCCAGAAATTCCTGATGGTCGAACGCCACGTTCGTGATGATGCTTACCAGAGGATTAATGACATTGGTCGCATCCAGGCGCCCACCCATCCCGACTTCCACAATGGCCCAGTCGACCTCTTCTTCGGCGAAATAGAGAAAGGCCATGGCGGTGACCATTTCGAAGAAGGTCGGAGGCTCCCGCTCGTCCAGTACCTCCCGTATCCGGTCGAACACCTGGATGATACGCTCCGGTGACACTTCCTGATCATTGATCCGAAACCGCTCGGTGAACCGGACCAGATGGGGAGAAGTGTAGAGACCCACGCGAAAGCCGTGCTGCCTCAATATACTTGACAGCATGGCCGCGGTGGAGCCCTTCCCGTTGGTTCCTCCCACGTGGATGCAACGGAGCCGCTCGTGCGGATTTCCTATCTGCTCCAGTATGCTTTCCGTACAGTTAAGGCCGAATTTGATGCCAAATTTTTGAAGGCCGTACAAATAATCCAGCGAATCCTGATAGTTAGGCAATGATGTATTCTCCATTCTTCCCATTTCCCTCCCCAACCCCGTCAATCGAGGGACCCAAGAGGTCTTTTCGGCTCTTCTTACCACACTTCTAAAAGATTCAAAATGGAGAATGCCTAAGATCTTCGATTCGAGAGGATTGACCGGATGAACGGCCGGAAGAAGCGAAGGAAATGTCTTCCTTGAACCGGATAGTCACGGGAACTCCCAGCTCCTGGGCGAGGCCGGACCCCAGACGGTTTGAAAGTCTTTCCATTTCTTTGACCTCGTCGGAGAAGAGCTCTTCGTCCACCTTCAGCCACACTTCCAGGTAGTCTCTGAAGTCCTGCCGTTTGATGAAGAAGCGACAAGCTTTCGGGGGAAAGCCAAGGGCCCGTTCGATGAGAAGCAGAATCTGCTGATGGTGCATTTTGACTCCGCGAATGACCCTCAACTCATCCGTTCGCTCCGGGAGCCATTCCATCCGCCGCAATGTGCGGCCGCAGGGGCAGTTGTCCGGCAGGAGCCGTACCCGGTCGCCGGTTCGAAATCGGATGAGAGGGAAGGCCCTCGTCGTCAATGTGGTGAGGACCAGCTCCCCGACTTCTCCTTCGGGAAGAGCTTCTCCCGTCACCGCATCGACTACCTCCGGCAGGAAATGATCTTCGCTCACGTGGAGCCCGCTTCGCTCCCTGCACTCGAAGGCCAGAGCCGGCCCCGGAACTTCGCTCAGGCCATAGTGCACCCAGGTTTTCACATGGAGCTGCTCTTCGAGCTCGGCCTGAATATCGGCGTCCGGTGCCTCGCCGGCCAGAAGAAGAGTTTTCAGGGCCAGGGCATTGGGGTTTAGATTGGCGCGAAACAAGAGATGCATGAATTGTGTGGCGGCGGAAGGAGTCGTTACCAGGGCCGTCGTTCGATAATCCCGGAGCAGCATCAACTGTTTTTCGGGGGGGAGAATGGTCAAGGGAATGACGCCCGCTCCGATGGCTTCGGCGCCATCCTTGTAGTCGCGGCCCCAGTTGGACAGACCAGGGTCTAGGTCGATCTGCAAAATGTCGGAGCTCGAGACCCCCGCGGCGGTGAAGGTGCGTGCCGCCATCTCGCGCCAGACTGCAAGGTCCTGCCTGGTGTACCCGCTCACGGTGGGCTTCAGGGCAGTGCCCTGAGAAGTGTGTATCCGCACGACGTCCCTGAGGGGAACGGCAAAAAGCCCATACGGGTAGTTTTCCGCCAGGTGTGCACGCTCGGTGAAGGGGATGCTGTCCAGATCCCCAAGACTCTCGATTTGAGCGGGATCGATCCCCTGTAACTGAAAACGGTTTCGATAAAAGGGTACGTTTTTATAGGCGCGGTTGAGTGTACTCTGGAGACGCTCCAGTTGCTGTTGCGCCCTTTCTTCCAGATCGAGGCATTCTTCTCCGGCGTTCCAAATGGACATGGCTCAGGCTCTCCCCTCATTGAATTCACGATAGTCCTTGCCCAGATAGGCCCGCTTCACGTCCTGATCGGCCAGCAGATCGGCGGCGGGACCGTCGAGGACGATACGGCCGTTTTCCAGGACATAGCCGCGATCAGCGATTTGAAGCGCAGCCCTCGCGTTCTGTTCCACAAGAAGGATGGTCATCCCCTGTTCCCTCAATTGCACCAGAATGTTGAGGATCGTACGGACCAGAAAGGGCGCGAGCCCCATGGACGGCTCATCCAGAAGCAACAGCCTCGGCCGCGCCATGAGTGCCCGCCCGATAGCCACCATCTGCTGCTCACCGCCGGAAAGAGTCCCGGCCGGTTGCTTGGCCCGCTCTCGTAGTACCGGGAAGAGATCGAGGACCATCTCCAGGTCTTCCGCGATCTGTGAGTGCTCGCGGCGGCGATACCGAAGATAGGCGCCCAGCTTCAAATTATCCAGCACGCTCATGGGAGGAAAGAGCATCCGTCCCTCGGGGACCAGACTGATCCCGCGCTTGACGATGCCCGGAGGCTTCAAGCCTTGGAGCGATTCCTTCTCCAACTGTATCTCGCCCTCCCAATGGGGCAGGAGACCGGCAATCGTCTGCAGCATGGTGCTCTTTCCGGCTCCGTTGGCCCCGATCAGTGCGATCAATTCCTTGGGACGAACGGAGAGGCTCACGCCATTGATGGCCCGAATCCGGCCATAGTAGCATTTTAGATTTCGAATACGCAGCATTTCAAACCCTGTCAGCCTAAAAAAACAAAGAGACTAAAATTCAAAAGCTCTAATCTTTTCCAAGGTATGCGGAAATAACCGCTTCGTTGGCCTGTATTTCTCGCGGCGTGCCTTCGGCAAGCCGCTTTCCCTGGTGAAGGACCAGGATATGGTCCGAGATTCCCATGGTGAGTGTCATGTCGTGCTCGACCAGGAGAAGAGTGACGCCACGCCTGCGGATTTCCTCCAGAAGCTCGCCCAATTGCTGGGTCTCGACGGCGTTCAGCCCGGACGCGGGCTCATCCAGAAGCAGCAGGCTCGGCTGGGCGGCCATGGCTCGGGCGATTTCGAGAAAACGCTGCCATCCGAAAGGCAAATCGAGGCTCCGGTCCGCAGCCGCTCCCTCCAGCCCCACGAAGCGCAGCAGCTCCATGGCGCGCTCGCGCGCTTCGGCTTCTTCGCGCTTTACACCGGGCCAGCGGACCATGGCGCCCCAGAAGCCGCATCGCATGCGCACGTGTCGGCCCACCAGGACATTTTCGATCACGCTCATGCTTCCGAACAGCTCGACGTTTTGAAAGGTGCGGGCAATTCCACGAGAGACAAGCTCGTGAACCTTCTTTCCCTGAATTTCTTTGTCCCGGTAAAGAATCCGGCCTTCATCGGGGGAATAGATTCCGGTGATCATGTTGAAGAGAGTCGTCTTCCCGGCGCCGTTGGGACCGATTACGGCATGAATGGTTGCCGGAAGGACCTGGAAGGAAATGTCGTACAGAGCCTGGATTCCACCGAAGGACTTGGATAAAGCCTCAACCTCGAGAAGGGGTTGACGGACGTCGATACTTGATTCTTGAGCGTTCATACAAATCCAGTATTCCTCGCATAAGGCCCTGGGGAAGAAAAATCATGACCATCATCAGAACGAGCCCGTAGACGATCATTTCATAGTCCGAAAAAACACGCAGCCATTCGGGTAGAAGCGTCAAAAGGGAAGCTCCCAGGATAGCCCCCCAGATGCTGGCCATTCCTCCGATGACGACCATGGTAACGATGCGTATTGAAACCATAAAATCAAAGGTGTTGGGGCTTATGAAGCTCACCAGGTGAGCGTAGAGGAAGCCCGCCACGGCGGCGAACAAAGCACTCAGGACGAAAACCCATATCTTTATCCGCGCCGTATCGATCCCCATCGCCGCCGCCGCATGCTCGCTATCGTGAATGGCCCGGAGCGCACGCCCCACCCGAGAATTGACGATGCGCTCACAGATGGTAAAGCAGAGCAGCACTACGGCCCAAACGAGGGCATAGTACATTTTCCCGGAACCGACCGAAACCGGACCCACAGTCAAGGCGGGAATGCCGACCAGCCCCGAATCTCCTCCCGTCATGCCGGTCCATCCGCGGAAGAGAATGAAAGCGATCATGCCGAACCCCAGTGTTCCCATGCCTAGGTAGAACCCTGAAAGCTTCAGCATGGGGAGGGCCACCAGAAAAGCCACCAGGGTTGTCAGCAGGAGAACCGCCACCAGAGCCAGCCAGGGAGAGCAGCTCCAGTGCGTGGTGAGAATCCCCGTGGTGTAGGCGCCGAGGCCGTAAAAAGCCGCATGCCCCAGGGAGATCTGACCCGCGTAACCCATGAGCATGTTGAGACCCAGGGCAAGGAGGGTGTGAATGCCTATGAAGGTCAGAAGCTGCAGATGATAGGGGTTGGAAACCCCGAGGCCGATTATCAAAACGGCCAGAGCAAACAAAAAAATCCTCATGTTTTCACAATTCCTGATTCCTAAAATCGATGGACCGCCCGCACTCCCAAGAGCCCGCTCGGGCGCACGTACAGGATCAAGAGGAGCAGCAGGAAGGCGATTGCGTCTTTCAGACCCGAAGAAAAGAAGCCTACCCCCATCGCTTCAAGGATTCCCAGGAGAAGCCCCCCAAAAATGGCTCCCCAGGAGCTCCCCAGTCCTCCCAGCATTGCGGCGCAAAATCCTTTCAGACACAGCATCGTGCCCATGTCATAGCTGCTCATGGTGATGGGAGCGATGAGAATGCCTCCGATGCTTCCCATGCCAGCGCTCAGGGCGAAGGCCAGGAGCACCATCCGCTCACTGGGTATTCCCAGTATCCATGCCGCTCTCTTATTGATGGCGCAAGCTTGCATGGCCTTGCCGGTGAGGGTCCTCTTATAGAAAAATTGCAGACCGATCACGATGAGGAGGACAATCCCCAAGATCCACAGGCTCTGGGGAAGCAGGGTGGCTCCGGCCACTTCAAGAGGTGTATTCCGGGAGAAAGCGGGAGCGCTGTGAGAGTCCTTTCCCCATGCGATCATCGCCAGTCCCCGGAAGAAAATGGATGCTCCGATGGTGATGATTACCAGAACAATGGGATGAGGCTTTCGCACGCTGCGAATCGCCAGTCGCTCCAGGATCATCCCCACCAGGGAAACACCGGCCACCGAGATGACGAAGGCAAAGGCCAGGGGAACGTGGAGGCCTTTCCAAAGACTTATCAAGCTCAAAGCCCCCATCATGACGAATTCGCCCTGAGCGAAATTGATCAGCCCCGTGGTGTTGAAAAGCATGGTAAACCCCAGGGCGATAATGGCGTAGATCGCTCCGTTGGTAATTCCGGAAAAGAAATACTGAAGAAATTCTTGCATAAGCTCAGTCTGGGCTGAATGTCATGTCAAGGAGAAGGGTGGAGAAACAGGCATGGCTCGCACATGCTTTACAATTTTACACCCAAAAAGACAAAAAAGGACAAAAGGGACGAAAGAGACAAAAAGGACAAAAAACGTGAAGGACATGAAAGGAAAGGGATTGTTTCCGTTGCCATTCTCTATTCCTCATGTCCTTTACGTCTTTTATGTCCTTTCAGTCCTTTTTTGATTCCTCGATGCTATTCCGAAAGAAGCTTCCACTTTCCGTTCTCGATTTGGACCATCACAAAGGCATCCTGCCCCAGGCCATTGTGGTCTTGGGGAGAAAAATTGAAAGTTCCGGTCACTCCAACATGACCGACAAGCTTCTCGATGGCGTCGCGGATCTTTTCCTTGTCGCCGTTGGTACCCTGCATGGCTTTGGCCAGAAGATTAATGGCGTCATAAGCGTATCCCCCGAAGCCCGATACCGGTATCTGGCTGCGTTTTTCATACTGCTCGATGTAGTTGAGGAGCACGGCTTTCTGGGGATCCGTGTCCGGCAGTTGCTGCGCCACGAGAATCTTGCCGGTGGGCAGAATTATTCCTTCCGCGGCTTCCGCGGCCAGTTCGATGAACTTGGGAGACGCCACGCCGTGGCTCTGATAGAGGGGCATCTTGAGGTTCATCTGCTGAGCATTCTTTGCTATTACCGCGGGGCCGGGGTTGGTTCCCCAGCAGATGATGGCATCCGGCTGAGCAGTGCGAAGCTTGGTAAGCTGGGCGGTCATGTCGGTGTCTTTGGCGCCGAAAGTCTCAGCCTGAACAATTTCGATTCCAAACTTAGCTGCCTGAGCCGTGAGCTGTTCCTTGCCGCTCTCCCCGAAGGCGTTTTCGACAGTGATGATACCGATTTTCTTGATGTTCTTTTTCTTCATATGCTGGTAGATGGCGGCGACTGCCAGCACGTCGTTCTGGGCGGTCTTGAATACCCAGGGCTTTACCGGCTCCGTGATCTTGATTCCCGCGGCGCAACTGATCAGCGGGACCTTTTTCTCTTCGACAAGAGGAACGATAGCGAGAGTGGTAGGAGTGAGGCTGGGGCCGATGATCGCAAGAACGTTATCATTGCTGATGAGCTTGCTGGCGGCCAGATTCGTTTTGCCCGGATCTCCCTCGGTGTCGTAGATCACTGCCTCCAGTTTGTGCCCGTCAATACCGCCTTTGGCATTGATTTCGTCCACCACCATTTCCATGCTTCGCTTTTCGGGATCTCCAAGAAAGGACGAAGATCCGGTAATGGCGAAGATCCCCCCGATTTTGTAAGCTTCTTCCGACCAGCCCAGCCGCGGAAAGAATCCCAAAGTAGCGAACGAAACAAGTGCGACGACCACCAAAGTCTTCAACAAGCCATGCTCTTTGTACCTCATTAAATCCTCCTCCTCTCGCTATCTATTTATCCTGGTTACACAATACCCCTCACGTCGCCACTAGGATGCTACCGCAAAGAAGAGAAAACCCCTCCGTTTCCCGATAATCTTCCTTACATGGCGTACAGCGTCTCCCCCTCTATGACCCTCACGCCGTTTTCCGTCAAGACCTTCACAGCTTCGTCAAGATTGTCGAAACGGAAAATGATCACCGCATTGTTGCCGCTTTGCTGTACGAAGGCGTACATGTACTCGACGTTCACGTTGGATTTGCAGAGAGTATCCAGGATCTTGTAGAGTCCTCCCGGACGGTCTTCCACTTCCACGGCCACAACGTCGGTCTTGCCCACGGTGAACCCGTGCCGTTTCAACGCTTCCTTGGCCTTGGCGTCGTCATTGACGATCAGGCGCAGTATCCCGAAGTCCGATGTGTCCGCCAGGGACAGTGCTCTGATGTTGACTCCGGCTTCGGCCAATATGCGGCTGACTTCCGCCAGGCGGCCGGCCTTGTTTTCCAGAAAAACTGAAATCTGTTCCACTCGCATCTTAGAGCCTCCTTTCCCGTCATCCTAGAATTTTCGATTGTCGATGACCCGTTTCGCTTTTCCCTCACTCCGCGCGATGGTCTTGGGCTCCACAAGCTTCACTTTTGCGGAAACTCCCAAATACTCCTTGATATTCTTCGAGATCTTCTTCTCGATCCCCTGGAGCACCCGGACTTCGTCCGAAAAGCCCTGGTCGCCGATTTCCACCATGACGGTAAGAGTATCCAGGTTTCCTTCTCGATCCACCACCAACTGGTAATGGGGCTCGACTTCCTTGATTTCCATGAGGACGCTTTCGATCTGGGACGGAAAGACGTTGACTCCGCGAATGATGAGCATGTCGTCCGTTCGGCCGCTCACGCGATTCATTCGAACGTGAGTGCGGCCGCAGATGCAGGGCTCGGGGTTGAGGGAGGTGATATCGCGGGTCCGGTACCTTATGACCGGGAAGGCCTCTTTGGTGATGCTGGTGAAGACGAGCTCGCCCTTTTCCCCGTAAGGTAAAACGTCGCCCGTATCGGGATTGATAATCTCGGGAATGAAGTGGTCCTCAAAGACGTGAAGTCCGCTCTTCGCTTCCTGACATTCCACGGAAACTCCCGGCCCCATGACTTCGCTCAAACCATAGATATCCACGGCGCTCAGATGAAGCTTTCGTTCGATCTCCTGGCGCATCTGCTCAGTCCAGGGCTCCGCTCCGAAAATTCCCGCCCTGAAGCGCAGCTCCTTGAAATCCAGACCCACTTCGGCTGCGACTTCGGCCAAATGGAGAGCGTAGGAAGGCGTGCAGGTGAGAACCGTCGGCCCGAAGTCCTTCATGATAAGAATCTGGCGCTTGGTGTTCCCGCCCGAGATGGGGATGACCGAGGCTCCGAGCCGCTCCGCCCCGTAGTGGACGCCCAGGCCGCCCGTGAAAAGTCCATAGCCGTAGGCGTTGTGAATGACGTCTCCGCGGGTGGCGCCGCCCGCCGTCAATGCTCGCGCCATCAGCTCGGACCATGTGACGATATCCCTGGCCGTGTAGCCCACGACGGTGGGCTTTCCGGTCGTTCCGGAAGAGGCATGGATGCGCACCACGTTGTCCATCGGGACGGCGAACATGCCGAACGGATAATTGTCCCGCAAATCCTGCTTCGTGGTGAAAGGAAGACGCCTCATGTCCTTCAAAGTCTTGATATCCGCGGGGGTGATTCCCGCCTCCTGAAACTTTTGCCGATAAAAGGGGACCATGGCATAAACCCGCTCGAGGACAGCCTGCAGACGGCGTAACTGAATGGCTTCGAGGGCTTCTCGCGGCAACGTTTCGAATTCGATATTGTACATCATTCCCTGTGCTCCTCCTTAAGTTACCTTTTTACTTGCTCGTTGGCTCATTTGTACATATCAGCCTTTGGGCGCTTCTTTGGGGGCATCGGCCTTCGGGCTCGCGTCGGGAATTCCCGCCTTGAGCTTTGCCGTCGCCATCTCTTCCTGCAGGATGGGAGCCCCGGGGTACATGCCCTCGGTCTTCAAAGCCTCCTCGTACTGTTCGACGGCCTTGGCAAAGTCCCCTTTGGCGAAATAGAGCCTGGCCAGATGCCAGTTCACTTCGCGGACCATACCCGATATGGGCTCCTGCTTCAGGGTGGTCCATTGAGCCATGGCTTCATCGGCTTTGCCGAGGGCCTGGTAGGTCGAGGCCAACTGATAGCGGGTCAGAATCCTCAGATCGTTCCCGGCAGGCAATTCCGCCAGGACCTTGTTGTCCAGCTTCAGGGCGTCCTCATAGCGTTTGGTCTGAAAATAGGCCTGGGCCAGATCCACCTGAGCGTTCCGGGCGGGAATGCCGCCCTCATGCTCCTTGATGAATTTCTCCAGCTCCGGGATCAGCTTTTCCCACTCTTGCGGGTCTGATGCCTTTTCGGCGCTCCACTGCCGGAACACTTTGGCATAGTCGGCGTTTGCGCGTGCGTCCTTGCCATGCATGTAGGAATTGATTCCCCAGGCAAGGGCCAGAACGACAAAGATCCCCACCACCGTTCCCACGACGGGAACCGGATGGGCTTCGGCCCATCCCTTGGCTCGTTGAGATAGACTGCGAATTTCTTCGATCTTTTCTGGATTCTTTCTTACGACCTTCAGATTTGCAGTTGCCAAGTTGATTCTCCTTATAACTTAATAGCTTATCAAAGGTTTCGCCTTATCGGGAAAAACCGGATCTTCCCGGCTGGTCTGAAACCGGTGCGCCGGCTCGGATGTACGGGATTTCCAGGAAATAATCGTCAGAGAAAAGGGTGGGGCTGAGGACCGAAGCGTGCCAGGATTTTTTCTATGAGGGACGTTGTGGAGCGATCTTGAACCAGGGGAATACGAGCCACTCTGCCGCCTCTGCCCAGGACCTCGTCAGCTCCGATGATCTTGTCCATTGGCCAGTCCGCCCCCTTCACCAAAACGTCGGGCTGCAGCAGCAGTATCAGAGGCAGGGGGTCGGGAGTGTCGAACAAAACGACATAATCCACACAATGGAGAGCCGCCACCAGCTCACTGCGCTCTGCCTCTTCTATTACCGGGCGGAGCGGCCCCTTGATCCGGTGTACGGAAGCATCGGTATTGACCCCCACGATCAGGATATCACCTTCGTTCCGAGCTGCCTCGAGGTACCGTAGATGACCGACGTGGAGCAGATCAAAACAGCCGTTGGTGAAAACGACTCCACGCTCTTCACGCTGGGCAGACCGGCAGAGGATTTGAAGCTCCCCGGCTTTCTTGATTTTGTCGGTGGCCTTTCGGGCCCCGGTACTCGTGTCCTGGGTCTTCATCGTCCACCGGGCTCAGTCTATCTGTTTCCGAGACCTTCTCTGATTTCCTTCTCTGCTCTGTCGATTTCCGTGCCACTCAATTTATGAAGAGAGAACATGTCGTTGTCCAGCGCCTCGATCAGTCCTTCCTGCAGCATCTTGATCCAGAACAGGATACTCTCTTCATTAGCGTTTTTTACACGAATGATCCCGGGATCTTCAACATAGAGCTCACCCTTGAAAATCTTCTTCAACCACAGCAATGCTTCCCGGCCATGTCCCCCTCGCTTGGGGCCATAGACTTCCAGATGGTAGAGAGTGATTTCCTTTTTTCCTTCTTTAGCGAGGGAGATACTGATCTGCCCTTTGAATCGCTCGGGTTTTTCGAACTCCAAAATCTCCATGGGCCCAAAGCCCTTCAGGATCGTCAACAATTCCTTAATGGAAAGGTCACCATAAGCAGCTTTCCACTTGGCGCCTTTCCACTCGATCTCCGCCACGTGCTCGGTCTCCGTTTTTCCGCTTGGAAGATTTGCCAGAAGGCTGTTTCGTTTTCGCGTTGCAGTGCATCTTATCCTCGGCTTCCGCCAGGGCATGGCGCAGGTCCCGCTCCCATAGGGGCGCGCCGGCGAAGGAATCTTTCTCTTCTTCACTTGGACGAATCCGGAAAGAGCTCAAAGGGGGTTGTTTTTTCGAGCAGTCCCTGCTCTCGAAGAAGATCACTCAGAAGCGGTTCCCCTTGCCGAGGACAATAGGATAAAGCCCCAATTGCTCAATCTCCGGGCAGAGCTCGTAGAGCTTTGCCATAACCCCTTCCCTGTTCAGCCTATTCATATGGCTTTCCCCCAACCTATGAAAAGGGTGGATGCCTCTGAAAATCGGATTCACCGCGCTTCCTGCCTGTCCCGGTCAACAGATGACCCGGATGAAAACGAATGAAAGCTCTGACGATGGTAAAGAGTTAACTGACGTATGGCTTCGAACAAGGCCACCCCGACGGTTGTCGCCAGGTTCAGGCTGCGGACCCTTGATCTGTCTATGGGGATCTTCAGCACACGATCCGGTTCGGACTCGATCAGGCTTTGGGGTAGTCCCGTGGTTTCTGAGCCAAACACCAGGCAATCTCCCGGCTCGAAATCAAATTCATGATAGGATCGCCGGGAGTGGGTGGAAAAGAAAACCCATCGATTATGGTACAACTCTTCCCGCAGGATTTCAAGACTGGGATGGACCTTCAAGCAGACGTGAGGCCAATAGTCCAGGCCGGCTCTCTTCAAGTATCGGTCTGTAATTTGAAATCCCAAGGGCTCGATGAGGTGAAGCGGCGTGTGCGTGGCAGCACACGTCCTGGCAATATTGCCGGTATTTTGAGGAATCTCCGGCTGATAGAGGATCACCTGCAAAGGAGGCTGTTCCTTGATCATCTTCACTGTCCCGTGCTGGTCCTCTACCGGCCAAATTTTGGAGCGATTTTTCTCATGCCTGGGCTGTGCGCACTGCCCGGACATAATAATTGGCGTAGTTCTGTTCGATTACGTAGACGTCGCCATAGTAGAAATCCACGTAACAGGCGCGATGGTGCCCGGCTTCCGTCGAAGTCCAAAGGTTTCTCTGGCTTGAAAAGAGGGAGTGGAGATAAAGACCCGTATTCCTGTCTTCTTCCGACATGATCAGGCTTCCCATCTCTTCTTTGTTTGGAAAACGCCAGTCGTCGTATCCTGCGAACTTACTCTCGTTTAATTTCTGGATATATGCATACCCATCCTTACAAACCATGGGATATTCAGCGGCCCCTCGCTGCCACGCAAGACCCGTTTTGGTATCCAAAATGATGAGATTTCCCTGCAATACAAAGCGATCGTCCATGACACCTCCTCTGATTAAGGATAGCGAGCTCCCAATGCCCAACAAGCTCCGTGTTCGCTCCCGGTTATAGTGCTGAACGCGGATCTGCATTACCCCTCCAACCTGAATAAAGCAAGTCCTTTTAGCACAAAATCCCCGTGAGGCGAATACCAAAATTCACAATATACCAAATTTATTTTAGCGGCTATCCTTTCAGGCCCGAACATGGTCTTGCCTTGCACCTGCTTCCTATGTTCGCGGATACTCAGGCCAGGCTTGAAATGTTGAAAGAATTGGTTTTTGATGGAGAATGAAAAGGGAGAATGAAAAGGGAAAGGGAACAGTTCCCTTTCAAGGACTCCGGTAGTTATGGGGGATATTCCGGCAACATTTCAGTGGGGGGACCAACAGTATCATGCCGTTTTGTACGTGTCAGGACATCACGCTCTACTACGAGGTTCACGGGGAAGGGTTTCCTCTCTTGCTCGTTGCAGGGCTGAGCGGCGGGACTTGGTCTTGGTATGGCCAGGTTCCATATTTCCAAAAGCACTACAAGACTATCGTTTTTGACAATCGTGGCGCCGGCCGCTCCGATATGCCTCCGGGACCGTACAATATGAAGCAGCTTGCAAAAGATGCCCTTTGTCTCCTCGATCGTCTCGAAGTGGAAGAGGCGTTTGTCATGGCCCTTTCGATGGGGGGGATGATCGCTCAGGAGCTGGCCCTTCTGGCTCCTCAACGAATTCGTGCACTGGTGCTGGGATGTACACACAGCGGAGGAAGAGACCGCGTTCCTCCGGCTCCCTTCGCGGTCGAGATTCTTCTCGACCATCGAGGGCTCACTCAGGAACAGATTCTTGAAAAGAATCTTCCCATTTTCTTCAGCGAAGAATGTCTAAAGAACCGCCCTGAAGTGACCTTGGCCTACTGCACAGCTCAAGTCACCGCTCCCCTCCAGCCCGAACATGCCTTTCAGGCGCAACTGGCAGCCATCTCGACTTTCGACTGTAGCGAGCGCCTCTCCGAAATCCGCATTCCCACGCTGGTCCTCACTGGAACCCGTGACGTGCTCATACCCTCCGCGAATGCCTTTTACCTTGCCCGGCACCTTCCCGATGCCGAATTGGTCGAGCTCCCGGGTGCGGGGCACGCCTTGCATGCTGAATGCCGTGACTGGCTCAATATTCTGGCTGACCACTTTTTTCAGCGTCGCGGAGATAATTGTGCTTCTGTAAAAATTCTAAAACCTTAGTGAATAAGAGACCTTCAAAGCCCCAATAGAAATGGTCGCAACGTGGGCTACCAACATAAGACGGGACAGCACATGCCTAACGCGAAGTTTGTGTGTTCACCGCAGAGGCGCAGAGGACACAGAGGAAACGCAGAGAAAAGCTCTTGGAAATCTCTAAAGTTTCTCTGCGCTTTCTTTGCGTCCTCTGCGCCTCTGCGGTGAACACACAAGCTCCGCCTCAGGCATGTCCCGTTTTATGCCGGTAGCCGGCTCCGACGAAAGCCGAGCTGGACGGATTTCTCGAAGATCATCCGGAAGATCTTGAAAATACCCATGACAGAGGATAAATAGCTCATTCGGACCCTTGTTTGATTGTTTCTTTTCGACGTTCTCAACACCCTTGATTCTCTTGACGCATACTCGGTCAACATGACAATGTGAACATTCCGTTTGAGCTGAGGCAAACTACGGTGAAGGCAGGAGCAGGAGAGGATGGAGGATGAAAGAGATTGATTTGAAGGAATTGGCGGAATTCGATGGAAACGGTGGAAAACCTGCCTATGTGGCGTATCGGGGCGAAGTCTTCGATGTAGGTGGAAGCAAGAGGTGGAAGGGGGGCGTTCACATGAAGCGCCATCACGCCGGAGAAGATCTTTCGGAAGACATGGAATTTGCTCCCCACGGCCCTGAGATGCTCAGGCGATGCCCTCAGGTGGGGATTCTGAAAAAGACCGGGAGCTCGTGAATGGCAGGCGGCGATGGAAGGCTTCAGCAAGGCTGAGGATTTTCAAAGTCGAGCACCGGACAATGACACTTTTTCCATTACCACATTACGACGGGAGGCATGACTGTCATGAAAGGGCTGAAGGATTGTCTCATACGCTCAAGGTACTGGAAGATCATGTTTTGGCTTGCCCTGACCGTTTGGTTCGTCTCGTGTCTCGACCGCAGCGCCTCCTTTGGAGAAACGGTCGACGACCAACAGTTCAGGGTCGCGTTTCTGGGCGATCTCAGCGGACCGGTGGGATTCTGGAATGCCCCCCGCCTCGTGGGCATTCAGGATGCCATTGAGTACATGAACGGCAAGCTGGGAGGCATCGGCGGCAGAAAAGTGAAGCTTGACTGGCGGGATCACCAGAGCAACGTCGCCATGGCCGAGCGATACTACAAGGAGCTTCGTGCATACGGAGATCTCATCTGGCACACCTGCGGCACCGGCGAGCAGCAGATGTTGAAGCTTTTCTACGAACAGGACAGATCCCAGATCATCTTCACCTGCAGCACCAGTCCAGGCGTCATGTATCCTACGGGCCATGTTTTCGGAACGGCTCCGTACTATCCCGATCAGTTCGGAGCCTTCATCGACTGGCTGCTTGAAATCTGGGATGAAAAGGCCATGCAAAGAAAGCCCCGTGTGGCTCTCATGACTTACGAGAGTGGCTACGGCAAGGCCTGTATTTCCGACGAAGCTCTGGAGTACGCCCGAAAAAGAGGCGTTCAAATTGTCGATACCATTTTTATCCCCTTCGTGACGACGGACGCCGTCGGCCTTCTTCACAGAGCCAAAGATGCCGGCGCCGACTGGCTTTTCGGCCAGTGGCTCTGGCAGACGGTACCTCCTTACCTCAAGGCCAACAAGGAGCATTCCCTCGGGCTCAAGTTCTGTGTGAACAGCTTCGGCGTCGATCAGGTGATGATCTCCAGCGGCCTGGAAGCCGCTGAAGGCCTTACCGGCGTAACTTCCTGGTATCTTCCCCACGAAAACACTCCGGGAGTCAACCTTGTCAAGGAAGTCCTCGCCGAGAGATCTCGGCGTGATGAAGATCGTGGCGCCTCTTATTTCCTTGGCTGGATGAACATGTGGCAGACTAAAATGGTCGTCGAGGAAACCCTTTCCCGTGTCGGGACCTGGGACAAGCTCACCCCTGAGGAGATCATGCTGACTCTCGAAAACTGGCACGACGTCGATGTGTACGGGCTCGGCAGGGTCAATTACTCGCGAAGCGAGCGCGGAGCCAGAATCATGAGAATCGTTCAGGTGAAGGACGGGAAATGGGTACCGGTAACCGACTGGCGCAAGGCACCCGATCTAACCCCACCCGAATGGAACAAGCCCTGCCATCCGTGAAGCTGAAGCCTATCGTGCCGACTTACTCACGGAACAAGGAAAGACAAGAAAAATGTTTATGGGCTTGCTATACCTCCTCGCCCTCATGATTATTCAGATCCCTCAAAATGCTCCAGCTCTCGCAGACGGTTCCCCGCGGGAGGTCTTGTCTCCTGCCGATCTTTCCCACAATGTATCTTTCCCGTCTCTAAATAATACATCCAACCCCATTGGCCTAGCAGGCTGTCGGAGAACCTGGAGAAGGACGCTGATAAACGCTGATGCGCGCTGATTTTCGCTGATAAGAGCCAATGAAAAAGAGATCAAAAGAGAAGAACAGCGTCCAAGCAGAGTGCATCAGCGTTCATCAGCGTCCTTCTCCAGGTTCTCCGACAGGCTGCTAGTTCAGGTCAAGAGAAAAATATAGAACTGAAGCTCTGATATAGGAAACTGGGCAAAACATTAGGTTGGGAAATTGAAATTACGAAGCATGGGGGCGGATTGTGTGAAGCAAGTGAGCAAAAGCCCATACTCGTGAATCGATGAGCGTTGAGTAGAGCTTCTGAGAGGTGAAGGGAAAGGCGGGACTTGATCAAAGGCTGCCCACCCGACATTGCATATGCCATTGAAGTGGCATATGCCGGTAGCCGAAGTTTGACAACAAAAACCGGCTCCCTTCGCTGTACGTAAGTGTATCTTACGTGTGCAAAGTTAGCCCTTCATCAGTCTATCCCTTATCCAGCTTGGATTTTGGCGGCAATCGAGCACAGCCGTGACAAAGATTTCATCCTCTGCGGTGATCTTGTAGTAGATAGCGAAAGGGAACCGTTTGGCGAGAAGTCGATGGTATCCAGAAACTATACGATGAATACCTCCGAAATACTACAGAGAGTCAATATCGGAGTAAAGCGAATCAAGAAAATAAGAGCCAAGACCGGGAGACTGTCGATCGTAGAAGCGGTATCCATCCTCAAGATCTCTTTCGGGAGCATCGAGAATCCTTACTTGCACGACACGTTCCTTCTGATTCTCTCCTTTGCAGCTTCCCAATCGGAAAGAACTGCCTTCCCGACAGCGAAGGCTTGCTCTCGATCTTTGAGGACTTCCTCATGCCAATGAGGTGATTCAATTGTCTTCTCGTGCTCAGTCAGATTGCTCCAGATAGTTTCCATTAGATCGAGTTTTTGAGCGAGTGTAAGTTTCGACAATGATAGATCGATCCTTTCCATTGCTTCCCTTTCTTTCACTGAAGATTCGGAGCCCCACCGACCGTCCACGTGGCATGATAGGTAGACCGAGGCACTATGGGGAGATTCCGAATTTTCGATAATTCACCGTCAAGCTCAGAGGCCAACACGAGAGTCGGAAAAAACGTCCTGAAGATCCCGGGCGTCCAGAATTCGCTCCGCCCATTGCTTCAGGTCCCTTGATTCCGCCGACTCCAGCCTCTTGTCCACCCACTCCGGCAGTTGACCAAAACGCCTCATGAGCAGTTTTCTGATCAGAAGCTGCATTCCCTGCTGCATTCCCTGCCGCTGACCCTTCTTGATTCCAATTCGTTCGACGCTGGTAACGTATGGCGTGTGACGCTCCTCCTCGTAGCTCATGAGCTCGTTCCAGAGGGTGGATTCCATTTCCTCGGGTAAATGCGGTATTCTCGCAGTGGGGCTGTCGGATTCCCTCACTCCATGCGCCAGCTACAGCCAATGTCCTATGAGACATCATTCAAGGCAACTCTAACATATTCATCACGGAAGAGTGATCGACATTCCATTAACTCATGAAATGTTTTCTACCTGTTGAGCAGGTCCGTCTCCTGCTGACTCGCTTCGGTTCGTGGACAGGTTCGCGCAACCCAGCGGTCTATGCGGTTTCCTTTGACCCGGCCAGAATCTTGACGGTTTCGGCTCTCTCCTCGTCCGTGACGCTCCGGCGCAACGTTTCCAGGCGGTGCATGAGGCCGGCAAAGCGGATGCCTTCGGCGGCGCTCACCCATTCCAACTGGAGGCGTTCGGGACGGATGCCCAGCTTTTCCATCTTCTTCCTGACCTTCTCGATACGTTTTTCCGTCCAGTGGTTGGCGTTTATGTAGTGGCAATCGCCGATGTGGCAGCCGCTGACCAGGACGATGGGGGCGCCTTTGGCAAATCCCTGCCAGATGAAGTCCTCGTCCACGCGGCCGGAGCACATGGTGCGGATGAGGCGCACGTTGGGCGGGTACTGGAGGCGCGAGACTCCCGCGTAGTCGGCTCCGGCGTAGGAGCACCAGTTGCACGCGAAGGCGAGGATCTTGTCCTCGGGGTTATCGGAGAGCAGCGTATCCACCTGGGCCAGGATCTGCCCGTCGGTGAAATGATTCATCATGATGGCATCGAAGGGGCACTCGGCGGCGCAGGTGCCGCATCCCGCGCAGGCTGCGGTGTTCACCACGGCGGGAGTCTTCTTTTTTACGTCCACGGTAATGGCATTGTAGGGGCAGACCTCGGCGCATTTGCCGCACGATTTGCAGGCTCCTACGATGACTTCCGACGTGATGGGCTCGGTTAGAATCTCACCCTTGTGCATCAGGCGTATGGCCCGAACGGCCGCAGCCGAAGCCTGTGTGACGCTTTCCTTGATGTCTTTGGGGCCTTCGGCACAGCCGGCGTAAAAAATTCCGCGCGTTGCGGCGTCTACGGGCTGCAGCTTGGGATGGGCTTCCAAGAAGAATCCGTCCGAGGTAAGCTGCAATCCGAGCATCTCCTGGAGCTTCTGAGCGCTGCGGGAAGGCTGCATACCAACGGCGAGAACCAGCATGTCGAGGTTATGGTGCTCGATGGCGCCTGTTGCGGTATTTTCCACGGCGACTCTCAGACTGCCGTCCGTGGTTTCTTCAATAGTTCCCGGCAGGCCCCTGATGTAGTGAACCCCCATTCTGCGGCTACGCATGTAGAGATCCTCGAAGCCTTTTCCGAAAGCACGGATATCGATATAGAAAACCTTCACGTCCAGGTCCGGGTGGTGCTCCTTCAGAACCAGCGTGCTCTTCACCGTGTTCATGCAGCAGACGTTGGAGCAATAGGTGCCGCCCTTTCTGGCGGAACGGGAGCCTACGCACTGTATAAACCCGACGGATTCGGGGCGCTTGCGGTCAGTCGGGCGCATGACCTCTCCCTTGGAAGGGCCGCCGGCGTTTACCAGGCGCTCGAATTCCACGCTCGTCAGGACGTTTTCGAACCTCGTGTACCCGTATTCGTCCATTTCCGTGGGATCGTAGGGCTCCATTCCGGTAGCCACCACGATGGTGCCGACCCGCTCTACGATCTCCTCATCGGACATGTGGAAATTGATGCAGCCCTTGTCGCAGGCTTCGACGCATCTGGCGCAAACGGCGGGGTTGTGGCCCAGGCATTCGTTCACGTTGATGACATAAGCGGACGGGACCGCCTGAGGAAAAGGCGAATAGATGGCCTTGCGCGAAGAAATGCCCTGGTTGAATTCATCGGGGCGCACCACGGGGCAGACGGAGGCGCAGTCACCGCAGGCGGTGCATTCTTTTTCGTCAACGTAGCGGGCCTTTTTGAGGATCTTCACATCGAAGTTTCCCACATAGCCTTTGACGTCTACAACTTCACTCAGGGTATGGAGCTTGATTCGGGGATGCCGACCGACATCCGTCATTTTGGGTCCGAGAATTCAGATGGAGCAGTCCATCGTTGGAAACGTCTTGTCGAGCTGCGCCATTGTGCCGCCGATGGAAGGCCTTTTTTCGACGAGAACGACATCGTAGCCGTTATCGGCGAGATCGAGGGCTGCCTGAATGCCGGCAATGCCGCCTCCGATAACGAGGGTGCGCTTCGTTAGCGGGAGTCTTTCGGGCTCGAGGGGCTGGAGGCCACGCACGCGCGAGACGGCCATCCGGGTCAGATCCATGGCTTTGGCAGTGGCTGCCTCCGGTTCTCCCATGTGCACCCAACTGCAGTGCTCCCTCAAATTGGCCATTTCCATGAGAAACGGATTCATCCCAGCGGATTGGACCATCTGGCGGAAGGTGGGCTCATGGAGCCTGGGGGAGCAGGAAGCCATCACGATGCGATCCAGGCTATGCTCAAGGATGTCGGCTTTGATGCTGTGCTGTCCCGGTTCGGAGCAGGCGTAGGGAACATCCCGGGCGACGACGACGTCCTCCAGTCCTGCGGCCATATCCGCCACTTTCTTGCAGTCCACGGTTCGAGCTATATTCAGCCCGCAGTGACAGATGTAAACCCCGATGCGGGGCCGGGCTGTGGAATTGTCAGGTCTTTCCATGATCGGCTTCTCTTCCTTTGATTCAGAGCGTTATTCCCATCGAATGGTCTTGGCCAGAAGTGTCGTGAGATCCATCATTTCCATCTTGAATTCCTCGCCCAGGAAGGGATCTTCCATGGCGCAGCGCAAATGGATCTGGCACTTGGGACAGGCGGTGACCAGAAGATCGCTTCCCGTCTCGTGCGCCTGATGAAGGCGCTTCACCTGAAGGGCCTTGGTGTAGCTGTCGCAGCCCGTCCAGGCGCAGTTGCCGCAGCAGAGGGCCGAGATGCCACGGTCCCGCATCTCGTTGAAGCCGGCGGTTTGCTGCCTGGCAAGGAGCTTTCGGGGGAGATCCGCACGGTTGGAGAGGCGGCTCAGGCGGCACGGGTCCTGAAAAGTCATGATGCGATCCAGTTTGTCGAAACCAACGGCACCCTTGTCGATCTCTCTTTCCAGGAGCTCGTAGATGTGAGTTACCTTGAAATTCACCGCGACGCCCTGCTCCGGGTAGTCATGAGTCAAAGTTCGGAAGCATTCGGGACAGGCCGTCACGACCTCTTCGATCCCGGCCTTCTCGATGGCTTCCACGTTGAGCTTTGCGAGCTTCAGGAAATTCTCGCGGTCTCCGGTCCAGAGAAGATCGTGCCCGCAGCAGCGCTCGTCTTCCAGAACGGCGGGGAAGATATCGAAAAAGTTCAGAAGGCGAAGGCTATCCACCAGGATGTCCTGAGTGCTGACTTTCAGATGATAGCGAAAGTAGGTGTCGAAGTAGGGAGCGCAGCCTCCGAAGTAGAGGATCTTGCTTTCGGGGTCCGTGCGGACATCCTTGGGCAGCCATTGCCAATGTTGGATCTTGAGATCCGGTGCGGTCATGGTGCGCATGAGGGACTGAAAGAAGCCTCCATGGGATTCGTTTCCGGTGATCCCGCTCGCCCTTTGCATTTGTCTCATGTCGCGAATGAAATCCGGAAAGTCCACGGCCGACGGGCAACGATCGTAGCAAAGCCCGCAGGTGAGGCATGACCAGACGTCTCGGGCGACGGCAGGCGAATCGACGTTTCCCGCGATGATGGAGCTCGCCATGGCTCGAGGGGAAAAGGGCTTACCTGCAAGTGTGAGGGGGCAGGCGGAGGAGCATTTTCCGCAGTCCTGGCAGGCGTAGATATCATGGGAAGCCACGAGCTGCGCTGCTGCGTCGGCAAAGGAAGGCACGGAGGGCAGGGGAATTTCGCTCCCGTTTCGAGTGCCGCCGAAGGATTCGAGGAGCTGGGAATGAGGTGCGGCCTTGCCTTGCGGCATAACGGGGCTTTTTCCCATGGCCCGGATGTCTCGTTGAAAATCCTGCAAAAAGGTGAGCAGCGACGCCGACTCCTCGGGAAGATACGTGGCCCGGCGCATTCGTTCCTTGCCCAGCCCCAGCAGTTCGAGAATTCCCCGGATGTCGTCCACGTTTCTTTCGGCAACAGCCGTTCCACTGCCGTAGCGGCAGGAGCCGGGCTCGCATCCCACCAGGGCGACTCCGTCCGCTCCCATCTCGAAGGCCCGGAACAGAAGCGATTTGCTGATTCTGCCCGTGCATGGAATACGGATCATTCTCACGTCGGGAGGAATATGGGAGCCATTGTCCTGGAGTGTCTGGAAGGCGGCGTGCGGCCCCCAGTTACAGATAAACAATATGATCTTCAAATCATCCATTTTTTCTCGTGCTCGCTGCTTGGGAGATGCATACTGATTCTACTATGCCGGATTCACCGCAAAGACCGATCCCCACTACAAAAGGATCTCCTCGATCATCTGTTCGAGGTATAGCCGGTCGCGGTAAGGACTGTCGGCGGCGTTGGACGGACACACGGGGATGCAGTTGCCGCAGCCCTTGCACAGTGCCTCGTCCACGCTTGCATGCCAGCCTCCGATGTCATTCCTGCGAAAGCTCATGGCTTGGTAAGGGCAGACCTGGATACAGCGCCCGCAGCCGCGGCATCGGCTTTCGTCCACGGATACGGTATAGCCCTTGTTCTGCCGAGGGCGCCTGGGCATGACGGAGGCCGCCAGGATGGCTGCCGCCGCCCCTTTGATCCGCTCGGACACGTTGATACCGGACGGATTGGCCAGAAAGAGCCCGGGAATGGACGTCGCACCCGGTGCGAAGAACGGGATACCGATGACTCCCCTTTTTTGCATGGAGGATTCGACAAGATGCGGCGGCAGATCCGCCATTGGCATATAGGGAATCCGCCTGCGCGACTGCTCGCCCACCACGACGGCTCCAACGTGCATCGTCTGCTGAGAGCCCCCGCTTTCCACGATGACCTGAAAATTTCCCACGGTGCCCCGCAGCCCCTTTACCGATGAGTCGTCAAAGCTGTGAATATTGGGGTGGCTCAGGCCCTTGGAGAGCGGCTTGTCGCGGGAGCCGAAAAGAAATACCTCCATCCCGCCGTCGGCCAGGGTCAGGGCGCATTTCAACGCCGCTTCCGAATCTCCGATGACGGCCGTGGTGAAATTATAGGGGCGGGCGGGAGCGGGAAGGGCTTTGAGAAGCATTGCCCTGCCGATGGAGCGGTCGATGAGCCCGGTGAACCTGGCTTCGGCCAGTGCGGCGTCTTCCTTGAAAAGTCGCAGAACTTCGCCGCGGATGTTGCACGTCTCCACCATGGCCCGTGTAATGCCTGTTCCGGCGAAGAGAGCGCTCTTGAGGCGGCTTCGCTGGTCCGTGCAGGCAGTGCAGATGAAGTCGAGAGGACAGCATATGCACGAGGCCAGAACCACTCGAGTCAGGCCCTTCTGCCTGATGGTTCGCACCAAGGATGCGGAGCCTTCCGGCGTGCAGGCCGAAGCGAGCACTTCCGCGTGCTCGATGCCGGAGCGCTCGACAAGGCCCGCCACATAATCGCTCAGGGAATCGGACCAGCCCAGAGCATCGTTGCAGCGGCAGACGAAGACTCCCATGCGGATTTCGGAGGAAAGTTGAGGGTCCGGCGGGGTAAAGGAAAGGCCGTGCCCCTTGAGGCGCTGAGAGCTTCCGCCCAGGAGAAGCATGGCTTCCGCCGCGGCGGCAAAGCCGCGAACGATCATGGCATAGACGTCGTTTTTCGCTGTCTTGAGGCTGTAGGCCCGTATGACGTCCTCTCCCTTGACGGCGGGAGCGATGTCCGGATCTGCGATGATCACCACGCCGGCCTGCTCGAATTCTTCATGCGCCTCCTGGTTGTGGAGGATTGCTCCCGGCGTGCCGCAGGCCTCGGCACATTGGAGGCATTCCGAGCAAACGCCGCACTGGAGACAGCGAGCCGCTTCAGAGAGAACTTGTGCTTCACTCAAGCCCAAGGCCACTTCGGCAAAAGAGCTTTTCCGTACGGCAGCCTGCCTTTCCGGCATTTTGGCGCGGGCGAGGGAAGGAATATCGGGTGTGATGGCCGGGAACTCCCGATCCGAAGGTCTCTGCTGCGCGATGAAAGTGCAATCTTCACCGCTCAGCTCCCGATGGATCGCCCGTGCGGCTTGACGGCCCGAGGCCATGGCCTGAACCACTGAAGGCAGCCCGGATGACGTACCCCGCGCGGTGTCTCCGGCGGCGTAGATGCCCGCCGCGGATGTGCGCCCGAATTCGTCCACCTCGACATAACCGTTGGGCGTCATCCGTATATCCTTGTTTGCTCCGTCTCCGATCTGATCGCCGGCCTGCCCGATGGCTACGATGGCGAGCTCGAAGGGGAGATCGAAGGTCTCTTTCCCTGGAACAATGACAGGCCACGGGATTCCCTTGGCGTCCGGCTCTCCCGGCTCCGTGGGAGCACACCGCAGGCCCTGCAATTTTCCGCCGGCTCCCGTGAAAGCGACCACCTGCGCCCGGTCCACGATGGAAATCCCTTCTTCGAGGGCTCCGCTCACTTCTTCGGCATCGGCCGGAATCATATTTTCGGGAAACCATGAAACGATCGTTACCCTGGCCCCGAGCCGCACAAGGGCGCGAGCCGCGTCAAGGGCCGCATTCCCGTCCCCGATGACGGCCACGCTTCCTTTTACTTCCTTAACGTCTTCCCGGTAGACTCTTTCGAGGAATGAGATGCAGCCTTCCACACCTTTCAGATCCTCGCCCGGGGCTCCGAGCTTTCGATCCCTCCAGGAGCCCGCGGCCAGGATGACGGAGGCGAATTCTTTCTTGAGAGCCTCGAGGCCCTCCGTCATATCGATGGGGTGCGAGGTCTTTATTTCCACGCCGAGCTTGCGGATAGCGTCGATTTCGAGATCGAGGATATTCCGGGGCAGCCGATGCGGCCCGATGCCGTATCTAAGCAGTCCGCCCGGCAGCGCTTCCTTCTCGAAGATGGTGACCGGATAGCCAAGGCGGGCGAGATCCGCGGCGGCGGCAAGTCCGGCGGGACCGGAGCCGATAACGGCTACGCGCTCGCTCCGGAGCGGAGGGCGTGTCGTTGCCTCGGCTGCGTCCGAACCTGAAGTCTTTGCCGAAAGCGCCTGATCGGCCACGAAGCGCTTGATATCCCGGATACCGAGGGGCGCGTCGAGCTCCCCGCGGCGGCATGAGGCTTCACAAGGATGCGTGCATATGCGGCCGCAGATACCGGGCAGGACGTTGTCCCTCCGAATGAGCTCGAGGGCTTCCACGAATTTGCCTTCTTTTGCCAGGGCGATGTACCCCTGAGCGTTCACTCCCAGCGGGCAGCCGGCCTGGCAGAGGGGTTGGCGGCGTTTATCGATAACGGGGCGGCCGGGAATCGCCTGGCGCCCGTTGTAACGGATGGGCTTCTCCCCGTCCTTCATGGTCACCGGGCAGATCTGGGCACAACGGCCGCAGAGGATGCACCGGTCAGGATCGACGAAGGTCTGGATTTCCTTGATATGGGCGGAAAATCCTTGAGGGGTGTGCTTGAGGGAGGTCACTTCGCCGGGAACCACGCAGTGCATGGAAGGATTGCGCAAGATTCGCAGCAGTCCGGGGCGCAGGGCGTAGTTCAGAGTGAGGCCTGAAGTGAGCCGCCATTCTTCGGCGGACAGCTTCCGGTCGAGGTCGGGATCGGGATCTACAAGGGTGACGGGAATCCCCATCTCCCCCAGTTTGTTCGCGGCGGCAATTCCCGCGGGGGTTGCCCCAATGACGAGAACGCGATGAAGGCGGTCTTTGGGCGCTCTCATCCTCTGGCTCCTTTCTTTCCCTCGGCCTTTTTTTGTCGGCCCTTGAGAATGGCAGCCCCGTAATCGTAGCCCTTGTTGAAGGCCGCTATATTGAGCTTTTCAGTTCCCTTGGGCACCGAGTTGACAACCGCATCTCGGGCGGATTCGACGGTAACGACATCCGTGACGGCGGTGAAAAAGCCCAGCATTACGATATTGGCCATCATCTTCCTGCCCAGCTCTTCAGCCGTGCGGGTGGCCGGAACGGCAAAGAAATTGTCGCATTTCACCTCGACGGAGTGCACCAGATCCTGATCGATGACAAGAATACTTTCTTCTTTCAACAGTCCTGAATACTTGTCAAAACCGCCCTGGGACATGCAGACGAGAATGTCCGGATTGCGTACGTATGGGTAGTGGATGGATACGTCGGAAATGATGACCTGTGCGCTGCAGGCTCCTCCGCGGGCTTCCGGGCCATAGGACTGGGTTAGGGTGCTCTCTTTATGATCGCCCAGGCTTGCGGCCTTTCCCAGGATGTTGCCCGCCAGCACGATCCCCTGGCCTCCGAATCCGGTAATGAGGATTTCCTTATGTCTCTTCGCGCTGCCTTGTGAGCTCATACTGCCTTCTTCCTGTCCGAAAGTTTCTGGTCGGCAACTTCTTTACTGCTCTTTTCTCCTTCGCCGGTTATGGGCGTCGGGGGTGCCGGACGGCAGATCTTGTCGTAAGAATCCATGAAGGTCGGTCTCTCCTCGTCGATGAACTTTCCGAGGGTAATGCCCTTTTCGAAGTCGAGGATGATTTCCGACGGCCGTGCGCCATTCTTGGTGATGGTCCGCTCCTGATAGATCTTCAGGGTGTCGAGGGGCTTTTGCTTATTGCGGCGCCCAAAGCTGGTGGGGCAGGGGGCCAGAACTTCGATGAAGGAAAAACCGCGTCGCGACAGGGCTTCTTCGATGGACTTGGTGAGGTCTCGAGTGTGAAGAATGGTCCACCGAGCCACGTAAGTCGCCCCCGAGGCGTAGGCCAGAAGGGGAAGATTGAAGGGACTCTCAGGGTTTCCACGCGGGGAGGTGGTCGTCTTTGCCCCGTGGGGGGTGGTCGCCGCCGCCTGGCCGCCTGTCATGCCATAATTGAGATTGTTCACGCAGATGACCGTCAGGTCCATGTTGCGCCTGGCGGCATGAATGAAGTGATTGCCTCCGATTGCAAACAAATCGCCATCGCCGCTGAAAACGATCACGTTGAGCTCCGGGTTGGCCAGCTTCATGCCCGTTGCGAAGGGAATGGCCCTGCCGTGCGTCGTGTGGTAGGAGTCGAGCTTGATGTAGCCTGCTCCGCGGCCCGAGCAGCCTATGCCCGAAACCATCACCGTTTTGTTCAGATCCGTGCCGTTCCCTTGAACAGCCACAAGGCACGAAGAAAAAGCCGTGCCGATCCCGCAGCCGGGGCACCAGATGTGCGGAATGCGCTCCGTGCGCAGAAGGCCGTCAAGCGGATGGTCCGACCGGGTTTTCGATTTATCCATGAGTCCTCCCTGGGCAAATGGCAATGATAAAGTGGAGGCTGGGGGCAGAGAATGCCGGTCTAAGCCTCAGATCTAAGCTTTTATTTTTCTCAATGTTTCGATTATCCGATCCGGCGAAATGACAGTGCCTCCGGCGTGGCCCACCAGAAGGGCAGGGGCCTTGCCCCCCGCGCAGCGCTCGACTTCGAGGTGAATCTGGCCGAGATTGATTTCCACTGTTACGAAAGCCCGTACCCTTTCAGCCAGTTGCCGAATTTTTTCTTCAGCGAAAGGCCATACCGTGATCAATCGCAGAAGGCCCGCCTTGATGCCCATCTCGCGCGCTTCGTCCACGGCGGCCAGGCTGCTCCGGCCGGAAACACCGTAGGAGACGATGGCGATCTCGGCGTCATCCAGCCGGTATTCCTCGGTACGGATGATGTCGTCCAGATTGTTGCGGATCTTTCCCGTCAGGCGGGTCAGCATGTCAACCTGGGCCTCGGCTGTCATTACCGGATAACCCCGTTCATCGTGTGTCAGGCCGGTGACGTGAATCCCGTAACCTTCGCCTGCGATGGCCATGGGTGGCACACCGTTGGGGCCGGGCTGGAAGGGCTTGAACCGGTCTTTTCTTCCTTTGGGAGCAGGCCTGGACCTGGGCTTGATGGAACCGGCCTCGGGGATGATCACCCGCTCACTCAGATGTCCGATGACCTCGTCCGTCATGATGAGCACCGGTACACGGTAAGTTTCGCTCAGATCGAAGGCGGTTATGGTCAGGTAGAAAAGCTCCTGGGGCGAAGCCGGTGCGAGGGCGATGAGCTCGTAATGGCCGTGGGAGCCCCACCTCGCCTGCATCATGTCCCCTTGGGCGCCCAGCGTGGGAAGGCCGGTGGATGGTCCGGCCCGCTGCACGTTGACCAGAACGCAGGGAGTTTCGGTGCATACGGCAAGCCCGAGATTTTCCATCATGAGGCTGAAGCCGGGCCCCGACGTGGCGGTCATACTTTTGACTCCCGCGCAGGAAGCACCTAGGATAGATCCGATGGCGGCGATTTCATCTTCCATCTGGATGAAGGTTCCCCCGACGTCCGGAAGCCGGGCTGCCATGTGCTCGGCAATTTCCGTCGCGGGGGTGATGGGATAGCCGCCGAAGAAGCGGCAGCCCGCCGCCAGAGCCCCTTCCGCGCAGGCGATGTCTCCTGTAAAAAAGTGTTCACCGGTCAAGACTGCTGGTTTCATACGAGATCACTTTCAGTATTTCAGTAATGGGAGAAAACAGCCGCAAAAAGTGGGGCAAGGGCTATTGCGAGTCCGCTTGTTGAGAATCCGCCGGTGCTTCCAACGAATAAATGGCGAAATCCGGACAGATGATCTCGCAGTAATGGCAGTTGACGCAGGATTCCGGTTTTTTCACCGCAGGCGGATGATAACCCTTGCTGTTGAATTTCGTGGATAGATCGAGCACATCTCTCGGACAGTATGCGATGCAGTAGCCGCATCCTTTGCACCGGTCGTCGATGATGGTCACGATTCCCTTGGAAACCTTGATTTCATCTGCATCCAGAGGAGTTCGCCAGTATTTCATATGCACCTGTTTATCTATCTGTCTGTACACGTACGGGTAAGTCTGTGATGATGTCCAGTTGCTCCAAGGGATGCATTGTAAGTGTTCGGTGGAGTATGTCAAGGGCTTTTATGGGGAGCTAGGTTCATTTTATGGGATTGCGTGCATTTTTTCAGGGGGGTATCGGGCATGGTGGATGAGTTGGGTTTGTTTGAGGTATCTGAGTGCCATCGAGGCTAAATTCGCTTTGAGCAGAGGGGGTATGCAGAGGGGGTATAATTGTAAGCGTCGAGAGAAACGGTGGGAAATTTTTCGGGGGGATCGGACGAGTGAAGTATCGGTATGGCCGACATGGGCTTGGAGTGCTCTTTAGTTCCTGCAGCTTAGGACAAAAAAGGCTCCCTTTCCGTCCGGAGGACGGAGGGGAGCCCCGTATGCTACATAAAACCAGGTACCTTAAACTTGAAGCTCACAACCTGAACCTGTAAACTGTCATCTGTAACCCTGCAATCACACTCCGCAATGGGGACATCCACCGGAGCTCTCTTCCTCGGGCTTCTTTCCGTTCTCCGAGTCTTTCCCGAATTCCTTGACGATCTGAGCAATCTCCCTGAGCCGGTCATCGACTTTGCGGAACAGCGTTCCCTCCGGATAGGTGCCGTCTGGCTGGCGCTGCCCTGCTTCCATGTCGGTCAGGATTTCGATGCCTTCTTCAATGGTGGAAACGGCCCAGATATGGAACTTGCCTTCTTTTACGGCCTCCACGACTTCCTGATCCAGCATGAGGTTCCGGACGTTCTTGGAGGGGATCATGACACCCTGTTTACCGGTCAATCCCTTGAATTTACAGATGTCGTAGAAGCCCTTGATCTTGTAGTTCACTCCGCCTATGGGCTGGATCTCGCCCTTCTGGCTCACGGACCCGGTTACGGCAATGCCCTGATGAATGGGTACTTCGGCGATGGCGCTCAACAGGACATAAAGCTCGGTACTGGAGGCGCTGTCGCCCTCGATCATCCCGTAGCTTTGCTCGAAGGCGAGGGTGGCGGTAAGGGAGATCGGCTTGTTTTGGGCGAATTTTTCTCTTATGAAGCTGCTCAGGATCATGAGGCCTTTGGTGTGGATATTGCCGCTCATCTTGGATTCACGATCTATGGAAACCGTGCCTTCACGGCCGACGGAAACCACCGCTGTAATGCGGTTGGGCTTGCCGAATTCGTGATCGCCGGCCATGAGCACGGACAGTCCGTTGACCTGGCCCACTTTGGAGCCGTCCGTTTCCACCCAGAAAATATCTTTTTCGACCAGTTCCTTGACGCGCTCTTCGACGAGGTTGGACCGGTAAATGCGCTTCTTGATGGCTTCCTCGACGTGTCTGCGCTGAACGAATTCCGACTGGTCAAGACCTGCAAAGTAGTTGGACTCTTTCATGAGGTCGCTGATATTCCCCAGCTCCAGGGTCAGTTTTTCGCGATCCTCGGTGAGCTCCAGGCTGTATTCCATGATTCTGGCCACCCCGGTGCGGTCCACATGGCGAAGATGGTGCTCCTTGCAGTAGCGGCTCATCATTCTGGCGCAGTCCACAATGGTATCGTCTTTCCGGTTCATCTGGTTGTCCATGTGGGCTTTCACCTTGAAGTGCTTCTGGAACCGGTCGTCGTACATATAGAGCAGTTGGTAGATATGCGGGTCGCCCGTGAGAACGATTTTTACGTTCAGGGGGATCGGCTCGGGGCGGATGGTGCGGGTGCTGAACATTCCGTAGAGCTCTCCGAGATCCTCGATTTTGATCTCCTGGTCGCGCAGAGCGCGCTTCAGGGCTTCGTAGGAGATGTACCACCTCAGGAGGTCGAGGGCCTTCATGACCAGGTAGCCGCCGTTGGCCTTGTGAATGGCGCCGGGCTTGATCATGGTGTGGTCGGTAAAGAGAGCCCCGAACCATGCCTGCCGCTCGATGGAGCCGAAAATGTTCGGATAGGCCGGATTGGACTCGATGATTACTGGAGCGCCCTTCGTTTCCGAATTGTCGATGAGAACGTTGACATCGTACTTTCGGAAGGTGGCTTCGCGCGGAGGCATGGGGAAAGGGCCTCCTTGCTGCTGCTGCTGCTGTGCGTCGGGCTTTTTCTTGAAGTCGTCGATGTTTTCGAGAATATCCTCCTGAACCATCTTGAGGAACTCGAGTACCTGAGCTTCCTCCTGGTACTTTTCCTCGTAGGTATCCATGAGCTGTCCGACGACGAAAAGGGCTATCTCGTTGTCCAGTTTGGTGTGCTTGTCCTTAAACTCCGTTTCGGACTCGCGGATCTTCTTGATGGCGTCCTTCATCTTCTCGTGGAGCAGATCGCTCTTCTCCCGAAGGGCTTTCCTCTCTTCTTCGCTCAGGTGGCGCAAATCCTCCTGGGTCATGGGCTCTCCCTCGGGATTTGCCGGGATGATGACCATGCCCACCTGGGAAAACTGCAGGATGAATCCCTCATCCTTCGCCTGCTGCGAGAGCTCGTCGATAATTTCGCGGCGCTCCCGCTCGAAAGCCTGATGGACTTCGCTTTCTTTCGCACGATAGTCGTCGCTGTCGAATACCTCGGGAATCTTGGCCTGGAGCGTCTGAATGAACTCGTGCATGTCCTTTTTGATCTGCTTGCCGAGACCGGCCGAGACCTTCAGGCTCTTGGGCTTGTCCGGTTCCTTGAAGTTGTAGACGTAACACCAGTCGGGAGGGGTCGGCTCCTGTTTGGCCTGATCCTCGATGAAGGTCTTGGCGATGTAGGTAAGACCCGCCTTGTGAGGGCCGGCAATAAAGATGTTGTAACCGGACTCTTTCATTCCCATGCCGAACTTGATGGCATCGATGGCCCGGTCCTGTCCTACCACCCTATCTTCGAGCCCTTCCAGAGAAGCGGTGCTCTCGAAAGGGAGAGTCTCGAAATCAATGAAAGCGCGCAACTCGCTCACAGGCAATTCCGGATATTGCTTCGACATATTCTATCCCTCCGTTTTTCTGATCCAGCTCTGCAATATTTCTGCCCTAAACCATATCAATAACCTGCCGGATGCGAATCGTTTCGAAGGCAGCTCAGTTCAACACGTCCAGCTTGACGCGCCGTTTGTGACTGGAAGCCGCTGCCTGAACAACCGTTCGAATGGCATTGATGGTATTGCCATTCTTTCCGATGATCTTTCCCACGTCCTCGGTACCCATTCTCAGTTCCATAAATACAGTCTCTTCCTCCTCGTGTTCCACCAAAAGAATCTCTTCGGGATGATCGGCAAGAGACTTAACGAGATATTCGACCAGCTCCTTCATGAGTGCAACCTCCCAAGAATCCGCGTATTGTTCTGCTCACAATTTCTCCAGGACCGATAGTACCTTCTGTTGCGGGCTTCCCACCCGATCACGACGGTCGTCGATTTTGATCTGGGTGAGCACCCGGTTGACGTCGGAGCCAAAACAGCTTTCATGCATCTTTCGCAATACCTTCCAGATTTCATCCAGGTCGCCGGAGATAATGGTGCCCATTGCCGTCAGCTCATAGGAAAGGGGGCTCTCCCTGACGACCTTGATCACCTCCGCCACATGGGCGCTGAGGCTTGTACCCGGCACTCCCAAAGGGACCACACTGATTTCAACGATAGCCATCCCAGGTATCCTTACTTCCAGCTAAGAAGCTATCTCGATCCGCCGCAGCACATGCTTGAGGCCTCTGAGACTTTCGACGAAGTGCTCCTTCCGGTGTGGCTCGAGGGTCAGAACGGGAGCATTTTCCGTGGTACGCAGATATCGAAAGAGCAGACCGAAGTCGATGGTTCCCTGCCCGATGGGGAGGTGGGCGTCGCCTGTTCCGTCGTTGTCGTGCAAATGGACCTCCTGAAGGAAGCCTGATAGAGCTTCAAGCCAGACAGCCAAAGGAGCTCCCGAAAAACTGTGCTGATGGCCCACATCCAGGCAAAAGCCAAAGTAGGGCGAGCTAAGGCGCTCAAAAAGCTCATGATGGAATCCTGGATCGCTCTCCCAGACGTTTTCAAGCAGCAAGGAGCATTTCAGCAGCTCGGCCCGCTCCACAAGGGGCTCCCACAGGGCCATGCTCCGCTCCAGCCATGCTTGGCGATGACTGTGGTGATGACGGGGATCATAGCCGGTATGGCACACCACCTTGAGCGGGTGGAAAACGGCCGGGAGATCGAAAAGCCGTCGCAAACGACCGTGAGACACGTGCCGGATGAAAGGATCGACACTGCCGGGGCAAAGATCCCAGAATGGAGCATGCAGGGTGATTCGGCACCCGGCGTTTTGCAACTGCTCCGCGGTACGGCGCAGATCCAAAGGCGATACCAGGTCGAGCTCTTCCGCTTCAAAGCCAATTTCCACATTCAGGCGCCAGTGCAAAATCGTTTCCAGGTACATCGGCAGGTTTTTCCATGGCATGTTCACATGTACCTGCCCCAGAAGATCCCGCACGTCTTCGTCCAACGGCAGCGCGATATTTCTTTCGGTGTTCTCCAAGTGTTGCCCCTATATACTCACCATCGGCCATACCCCTGTCAATATGGGATGCCCTATTTTGAAAAATTCCGGCCCGTGCGGCCAGCCGCAAGCTATGAGCAGCCTTCGCCCTTCCTTATAGTTTAATTTGATGGATTGACCAGCAGAATCTTGAATTTGTCTAATGAAGATCGAAAAAAAAGCGGCTCGAGATGCGGGCCGCCGTTCCTGTTGACCATACTATCAGCCTTTGATAAAGACTCATCCAATCCGGAGCGCGGACCGTGCGGCTCCGGGCGAGACATTCCGATGTTTGGGCGTAAGGCCACTTACCTTATGAATCAACGGCGCTCCTCCTCGGACGGGGAGCGAGACGCCACGAAGAAAGTGATTTGTCGAGATGAAACAATATGTAATCGATCAGTTGCGTGAAACGGACTATGACAAAATCCGGAGTTACCTGGATGCGAATACGGAGAAGGCTCCTCTGGATGGAGTATACCGGGTGATGCTTCCCCAAGAGCTCTATACCGACCTCCAGCATGAGCACGCCAGTTGCCAGCCTTACTATTTTTCCGTGAATCTCAGCCTTAGAGAGCTGCAGATCGAGTGGCTCGTTCGAAGCCTGCAGGTCATACGCTGCGGTTGTATCGCCTATGCTACACGGCCACAAAGGGATTTCATCATCGATTTTGGGGACAAGATGCTGGAAGAGCTCGATCTTCGCCTGTAGAAATTGGGTGCCCTCAAGAGCCGGCAACATTTAATGTGCTGGTTCCGGATCTGGCAAGTTGGAGAAAGGTTGTCCACGCTCCCTGACGAGCATCGCTTCACTATTTCTCCCGATTGGGTGTGCGAAGTCCTTTCTCCGAGCACGGCCCGCACCGATAGAATCAAGAAGATGCGTATCTTTGCCGGCTACGAAGTACGCTACGCCTGGTTGATTGACCCCATCCTCAAGCTCTTGGAGGTGTCCCGCCTTATGTGGGTAGCCAAAGCGACAAAGTAAGGGCCGAGCCCTTTGAAGAAGTTGAAATCGAGCTCGATAACCTGTGGGTGGATTGACGGGCAGAAATCGGTGAGTCGGTGAGTCGAAAAAGACATCCCTTGCGACTCACCGATCACCTTCACCTAATTTTCCGGAGTTGAAAACAGCCAGGAGCACGGCCGTCTACTTGACACCTGGAGCCGCCTTTTGGGGAGATACATTCAGCTCGTAGCTGAAGATGGTGCTTTTTGACTCCCAGAGCTTCATAAAGTCCTTTGCCATCACCATGCTCACGACGAGCTGAAACTTTCCGTCATTGTTCAGGTCGGCCAGACGGACGCTCGTAACCATGCCGGCAATTTCACGTGTTTTCCAGTTCTCGACGGGGCCGAGCTGATCCCAGGCAAGGGATACAATTTCCGCCTTCTCAAAAAACCTGGAGGCATTGGGCATCAATTTGCCCAAAGTATCCGTACTACGGGCGGCCACGATTTCCGGAATTCCATCCTTGTTGAGATCCGTGATGAGAATAGAAGAGGGAATCGAGTATACATCTATATCATTGTAACGGCGGTCCGAGACTTTTCCTTCGAAAAAGTTGGTGGTTGCCGCGAAAAGCTTGTCGCTTTTCCACAACTGATCTCCCGTGGCGTTCACGATAACCAGATGGTTGAACTCATCTAAATAGATGGTCTCGTCCATGTGATCCTTGTTGATATCGGCCTTTACAAAGTTGAACACATTGCAGCGGGCGGGGAGATTTGCGGGTACCGAGGTAACGAGGGAATCACCCCTGAGCTGCATCTCGAAGGCCTCGGGCTTGAAGGGTCCTTCGGTGACCTGGCCCTTCTCCTGTCCGATCAGGACCTTCCCTCTCTTGGGAAATTCGACACCGTTCAGAAAATAGGGAAGTCGATCGCAAAGTACCTGCAATTTACCGTTTGCAAAGGAAAGAGCGAATGAGGCCAGTTCCTCGGTATAACCTCTGTTTCCCTGAACCCCTTCACCACCGCTTGTAGTGGTGAGATTGCGCTTGCGCAGGTCTGTCACGTAGATCTCACCCTTGCCGTCCCGGTTTACGTCCACTACCGTGACCCACAGTAAGCGGTCCATTTTGGGTCCGTCGAACGTGGCAATGGTTTTCAGCCCGTTGGCTTCTTTGCGAAAAACGGTGAGCTTGTTAGTCGTGATAGCGACCAGTTCATTGCGGCCGTCTCCGTCCAGGTCTCCGACATCCATGCCGACGAAGGCCCCTTGAAAGGTCTGGCTACGCCAGAATCCAGGCTGGTTCAAGGATCCTTCAGGAGTCACTTCGACAAAGTTGGGATTGAGATAGGAAATCTTGTCATTGGACTGCATCATGCTGGAAGGTACCAGAAGCTCGGGGTTGCGTGTGGACGAAGCTTCAGCATCGGAGGGCGCCGAGGATGCCTGAGCCTGGGTCTGGTCACCGGGGCGGGCGAAGACCTTCTGACTGATCTCCTGTGCGAACTGATTGATTTTGGGAATGACGTCATCGAGGGATTTCGTCTGGGCATAGAGAGCAATGGGCTCGGAGCCTTCTGCCGCCACGGGAGCCATCTTCGCATCGATACTGATGGACTGTCCAAGGGCGGTGAGACTGCCGAAAAGGACATGATCCGCCTTCAGCGTCCTGCCGATTCGCTGAGCGTCTGAAAGTGAAATATCCGCTTTGGCTCCCTGAAAGGCCTGATTCACCACCGCACGGTCCAGAACCTGGATTTTACCCTGCCAGGCCAAACGGGAGGCCAGCATGTCGCGGATGCCGTCCTGGAGGTAGGCCAGATCATTGGGGGCATGCATGGTGAAGGGAAGGATAGCGACTTTGATGGGCGGGGTAACCGCCTCGGCTGCCCATGAAATGGAGATGCAGGACCAGGTACACAGGAACATCAGGGATAACGCCAGGACTTTCTGTATGCATTTCGTGCTTCTCATCAAGAGCTCTCCTCTTTTAATGTTCGTGGTCGATGATGCCCGGCTGCAAAGATAAAGTATGGCTCGTTTGTGTAGTCTCCAGGGTAACAGTATGAGGCATCGACCGTCATTCCGACGAAAGCCGTTAGTGACGGTACATACATATGTTGCCCTGCATTGAGCCATGCCCAAAAAGAACGCAGCACCTTAGAAGCTCCGTAGAGCCGCCGAGGCATCGTATTTTCCGTGTCCCTCACTGATAAGGAATAGACGCCTTCTACGAAGCTCCAAACCTTTCTTCTGGATTCTTGAGCGGCTTGGAACAAGACCGCCTCCCCTCATACCTCAAAGCTGAAACATACTAGATGTGGCGGGCTTTGGAAACGGGAAAGTGAAACGGCCTCTTTCAAGAGGTTCTGCCGACCGAGAAGGGCCGGCACACCAAAGGATCGAGAGGGTACGAGGAGATACCGAGGGAAAAAATCGGGATGCATATTTTGTTTTTCTTGACATAGGATTTGCTTATGCTGTAAATGTCCTCTTAATTGGTAAAGGGGCAAAGCTTGTATTATGTGAGAAGTATGGAAAGGAGGTGGCGCAGCTTAGTTTCGTAAGTCGGTTAGGGGCTAAAGCGTGAGTAGGTTTTTGGAATGTGTGGAAGTGTATTGGCTTTCTTTAGGAGGAAAGAGATGAAAAGATACCTTATGATTTTTGCTGCGTTGCTGCTCGTAGTGTGCGTGGCAATGCCGGCGCTCGCGGCAGTCGAGTTCAAGTATGGCGGGCAGTTCCGTACCCGCTTTATCGTTTCGAACAACACGGTTGATTATACGGGTACGGAGGATTTCAGTACCCTTTTCTGGGCAACGACAACCAACCCCAGAGACCCTAACTTCAAGACCTTCAATGTCGATAACCCTCTGATTAGACTTAATGTCCCAAATCGACCGGCTCAGTTGATCTCGGCCAGGGACGTTTTGAATGCCGAGCATACGGGTGATACTTTCGCTCCTAACATGCAGGTTAGACCCAACAACAACAGCAGGACCGACGATCACCAGAATTTTATCGATGAGAGAGTCCGTCTCTATTTCACCTTTATAGCAAGTGAAAACCTCAAACTGGTTACGAAGCTCGAAATGGGCGATGCCAGGTGGGGGGGAGACAACGCTGCTGGTGCTGGTATAGGTAGAGTTGGCGCTGATAGTGTCAGCATCGAAGTGAAAAACATGTATATCGACTTCAACATTCCCGGTAGCCCTGTCAACTTCCTGGTTGGAACTCAGGGTATCGCCCTGTTGAACTCGTGGATCATCGACGATGATTTTTCCGCGGCTGTCATGAAGGTGAAGCTCGATCCCGTGACCGTGACTGCTGGCTATATCGGTGCGGTGAATGCCGATGTCACTAACGAAAGGGGTAACGTCGACGACGGGTTTTTGTCGGTTGACGTCGCACAGGGTCCCCTGAAGGCATCTCTGATCGGGTTCTATCAGAATGGGCATAACACTCTGGTGAGTATTGACCCCCAGACGATGTTTTCGCCAGTCGGAGCCGGCAGCCAGGTTTTTAGCGGGAATGGCAATTTCCTCTCCGCTACTCCGAATGGTTTTTCTGTTGATTCCAAGAGCGGGTTCGGTACTGCCAACTGGTTTGGCACTGGTAAGAGAGTGACTGCAAGGTCAAACAACCTTTACGACCTCGCTTTCAATGTCACCTTCAAAATGGACTTCATGAGTGCCTATTTGAATGCTGCCAAGAACTTGGGTAATGCGGATCTGGTCATCTGGAATGCCAACAACACGGTAGGTCAGATTCAGAGTGCGCAATACAAAGGTTGGATGGTGGATGCCGGTACCAACCTCTATTTTGGCCCTCTGACCGCCAAGGTCGGTGGCTTCTACACCAGCGGTGCGAAGATGGTTCAGGATACGGATCCTGCACTGAGAAACAACGCTGCTTTTCAACAGCTTGTCAACAACCCGAACATCGTCAATTTTGGCAAGATCGTTGACCCCAGAGGCGACATCAACTGGTATGTGAATCCGCTGGGACAGGCTGCAAACTTCCAGTCTGAAATCATCGGTGGTGGTGTGACGGAAAACAGGGAAGGTAATGTTGTCTCCAATAACTTCTGGAGAGGCTATCCCTACTTCACGAACGTCTGGACCCTCACGGCTGGCGCTTCTTATCAGTGCCTTGAGCAGACCAAGTTTGCCGCTTCCTACTGGTATTGGGCAACCTCCCAGAAGGTGGCAGCCGGTTATGACCTGTCCGTTCCCGGCCAGATCAAGACGGTGTTCTCCAGCGACCTCGGACATGAGTTCAACGTGTCCCTTACCCAGGGAATCACCGATGGTCTGACTCTGGACCTCGTTGGTGCCTATCTGATTGCCGGAGATGCGCTGGTTGTGAATCTTCCCGTGCCCGGCCAGAAAAGAATCAATGATGACGACGCATACGAATTGGCCATGCGTCTCCAGTGGAACTTCTAGTGTTCTAGCCGCATAGACTGAGCGGTTCCAAGTATAGCCCGGATGGCTCGCCATCCGGGCTTTCTTTTTGGCGTTTCTTGGGTGTAGTTATCTTCTTCCCTATTGGAGCTCTTCGCTTAGCATTTCCTGAACCAGTGAATATGGATCGCTTTCATGGGCAATGATTTTCCGGATCAGTACATCGAGAGAGAGGCCCCTCGCTTGCCTCCGCTGTAACAAGGTCTTCAGTGCTTCATCCTTCAGCGCTTCGATCAGTTGATTTCTGGCTCGCTTCCTGAGAACCTCGTCCAATTGGCCTCTGTCGTTAGCAAAGAGATACTCCTTGTGCCGCCGGATGGCCAGATGAAGCTCATCGATTCCCCGCCCCTTAACGCCTTCCGTCTCAAGGATGGGAGGGAGCCAGGAAGCATCTTCGCTGTGGCGCAGTCCCAATTCGATAAGATTCCGCAATTCACGGACAGTCCCGCGGGAGCCTTCACGATCAGCCTTGTTCACCACAAAAATACTGCCGATTTCCATGATGCCGGCTTTGATGGCCTGCACCTCGTCTCCCATGCCGGGAACCGTCACCAGGACCGTGGTATGGGCGCTGTGGGCTATTTCCACTTCGTCTTGTCCCACACCTACTGTCTCGACAAGAATGACATCCTTTCCCATGGCGTCGAGGACGTTTATCATGTCAAAGGTGGATCGAGTCAGTCCGCCGAAATGACCGCGTGTGGCGAGGCTGCGGATAAAGACGCCGCTGTCCAGAAAGTGGCGCTGCATGCGAATGCGATCCCCTAGAATGGCTCCGCCGCTGAAGGGGCTTGTGGGGTCGACGGCCAGGATTCCCACTGTCAGACCTTCCTGGCGATAGCGAGTCGTCAGTTGATCCACCAGGGTGCTTTTACCGACGCCGGGAGAGCCTGTGAATCCGACGACATGGGCTTTCCCCGTGTGGGGGTAGAGCTTCTTCAAGATGTTGCGGGCAGTCGGAAGCTCGTCATCGATATCGCGAAGCAAACGAGCCGTCGCGCGAAGGTCACCTGCAAGAATTAGATCTACAATGGTCATCGCATAAGTCTTCTTCGGTGAGTGGCTCAAAATCCAATACGAGCTAAATGCTCCATCAAGTATCGCTTCTATGAAGCCAAAGCCCTGCGGGGCTGAACGTTCTGCCTGACCCAGTCGGTGATATCCTCGATCTTCGCTCCAGGCTCGAAGATCTCCTTGATGCCGATGGCTTTCAATTTGGATATATCTTCAAGGGGAAAGATACCGCCGCCGATTACCGTGATATCTTCGGCGTTGTTTTCCTTTAGGAGCTCCATCACTCGAGGAAATGAATACGTATGGGCGCCCGAGAGGATGCTCAATCCTATGATATCGACGTCTTCCTGGATGGCTGTGCTGACGATCTGCTCCGGAGTCTGATGGCAGCCGGTATAAACCACCTCGAAGCCGGCATCCCGGAAGGCACGGGCAATTATCCGAGCGCCTCGGTCATGTCCATCCAAACCTGGTTTGGCAACCAATATGCGCAGCTTCCTTTCACCATTCATGGAGATTTACCTCCTATTTATCGTTCGAGCTCGAAAAGTCACGACGAGGAACAACCGCTACGACGATAAAGATAGTCACTATCGCAATCGATATCGCCTCTAAAAGGAGCCCGGATCAGTGTAGGTACCGAAAACATCACGATACAGATCGCAGCATTCCTGCTCTGTCGCGCCTGCGCGTACCGCTTCGATGAGGGCGGGCATGACATTGTTATCCCAGCATGGAGGTCCCTCGCAGCGGCGCCTGAGCTCATCCATGGCTTTCCCGAGCCGTACCTTGTCACGATCATCCTTGAATTGACTTACCCTTGCAATCTGCTGCCTCTCGACTTCCTCGTCTATCTTTAGCACGAACTCCAGCTCGGGACGATCCGAGGGAAATTTGTTGACACCTATGATGACCTTCTCACCGCGCTCGAGCTGCTGCTGAAAGTGGTACGCGGCGTCGGCTATTTCCATCTGCGGATAGTCCCGCTCGATGGCGGCGACCATGCCGCCCATGTCATCCAGTTTGCGAATGTAGGCGGTAGCTTCCTCTTCGATACGGTCCGTGAGGGCTTCCACGAAGTATGAGCCGGCGAGAGGATCGATCACGTTGGCAACGCCGGTTTCGTGAGCCAGGATCTGTTGAGTGCGAAGAGCGATGAGCACGGCCTGCTCGCTGGGGATCATGTAGACTTCGTCCAGGGAGTTGGTGTGAAGGGATTGAGCTCCCCCGAGGACGGCTGCAAGGGCTTCGGTGGTGGTGCGGACAATATTGTTGTAAGGCTCCTGAGCCGTGAGTGAGCATCCCGCTGTCTGTGAGTGAAAGCGCATCAGCATGGATCGCTGATTCTTGGCCTTGAACCGCTCTTTCATGATCCTTGCCCACATCCGGCGTCCTGCACGCATCTTGGCTATTTCTTCGAAAAAATCGATGTGGGAATTCCAGAAGAAAGAGAGGCGGCCCGCGAATTCATCGACGTCGAGGCCGCGCTTGATGGATTCTTCCACGTAGGTGATGCCGTCGTAGATCGTGAAAGCGAGCTCCTGCACCGCAGTGGACCCGGCTTCACGGATGTGGTAGCCGCTGATACTGATGGTGTTCCACTTTGGCGCTTCACGGGTGCCGAACTCGACGGTATCGATGACGAGACGTAAGCTCGGCTCGGGGGGGAGCATCAGTGTCTTCTGGGCGATGAACTCTTTCAGACAATCGTTTTGGATCGTTCCGCCCAGCTTCCTTCTATCGAAGCCCTGATTCTCCGCATTGGCGAGGTACATGGCCCATATGACGGACGCGGGAGGGTTGATGGTCATGGAGGTGGTGACTTTCTCCAGATCGATATGGGCGAAAAGGCGACGCATGTCGTCAATGGTATCGATAGCGACGCCACACTTGCCGCACTCCCCTCGAGCCAGGGGCGAATCGGTATCGTAGCCCATAAGGGTCGGGAAATCGAAGGCGGTGCTGAGTCCCGTTTCTCCGTGTGAAATGAGGTAGTGAAAGCGGGCGTTGGTGTCGTCAGCCGTGCCTAGTCCGGCGAACATGCGCATCGTCCACAGGCGGCCACGATACATGGTGCTCTGAACGCCGCGCGTGAAGGGATACCTGCCCGGCAGGCCTATATCCTCGAGATAATCTCCGTCTTTGATATCGGCCGGCGTATAGAGCGCTTTAACTTCAAGATCGGAGACGGTCGAGAACCTTTCCGAACGTTCCGGCATTTTTTTCAAGGCTTTATGATATTCCTCGAGCCAATCTTCGTATTCCTTTTCAATTCGTTCCACGGCGGATTCCGATAACATTTTTTTTCCCATCGTCGGTTACCTCCTCAATTTTCATCGTAGGCATGGCTTGCCTCGGTCAAAATCAACTTTATCGTTTATGCCGCTATTGAGGAACCAAAAAAGGACAAAAAGGACGTGAGGGACAAAAAGGGCGTTAGGAATAAAAAATGGCAATAGAAACAATCCATTCCTCTGTATGTCCTTCATGGATTTTATGTCTTTTACGCCCTTTTTGTCCTTTTTGTCCTTTTTGTTTTTCGTGTTTGTTTTTCGTGATTTGAAACTGTAAAGCATGTGCGAGCCATGTCTGAAAAGGGTACGGCTACAATGCAGCCTCCGGTAGCCGGAATGCCCTCTGTCCAGCCTTTATTCTTTCATTCGGAAAGATTCACATATATACTTTGGACCGTCCATCCACCCTACTTTTGATCAAGCTGATGCGATGTGCGGGCCCGTTCGATTCAGTGGTGGTATCACTTCTGAAAATCCGCGACTTGCGCGGAGATGCCGCGATGAACGATGAGCGGTTTTCGAGGATTCATGAGAGAAGAATCTAATGAATATCCGAATGAAGCTGATATTGGGTGTTCTCCTGGTGATCGTTATCACGATCTCCTTCTCCACGATCGGCATAAGCTACCTGGTGAGGAAACAAAACGACGAGAACAGCCGGAATTTAGTTGTAAGGAGTGTTCATCAGACTTGCACCATTCTGGAGAAGTTGAGGAAGAGCTCTTTGCAGAGGGTGGCCGACGTTGCCGCCGATCCTTCCAATACCATCAACATGCGATATCTGATGGAGATAAAGGGACGAAAGAACATTGGCGCCTATAAGTTCATCCTCGAGCGTCCCAAGGAAGACCTGGCTATGTCTCTCGTCAAGCTGGCCCGGGAAGGTGACTTCGATGGGTTCTATGTTTTCGACGGAGCAGGGGATCTCATTATTTATGTCGCACGAACCGAGGAAATGATTGAAACCGCCCTGTTGACTTTCAACGAAGAAGGCGAGGAGGTGGTCAAATATCGGCAGTTGGAGCATGGATCAGGATCGAATCTCCCCTGGAAGGAAAAACCGTTTGCGGATAGCCTGATGGCGTACTTCGACCATCCCCTGTCTGAAAAGCCGGGCACCTGGTTTGGCAGGATTCAGGGGAGCTATGCTTTGCTCGGGGTGGCTCCTTTCGTACACAAGATGGCGGAATATGACTCGGATGTGGATTTTCACGTGGACCGGTCAGGACAAAGAGTTGGCTGTATTCTATTCCGCAAAGATCTCGGCAGGGATTTTGTGGATCAGATTCATCAGGAAACTCAGATGGAAATCAATGTCTTTGCCGGCACCAGGCTCGCCTCGGGGAGCTTGGTCGATTTTGACCGTCTCCCCGAGGACTGTATGGCCCACGAGGGATCGCAGCAGGCGGAGGGGCCCGGCCGTGAGGTCCGGGTTCGGATCTATACCCGGTCCGGCCAGGAATACTATCAATCCATTGTACCGTTATACGGGGAAGAAGGCATGACCGGAGCCATTGCCCTCAGCTTGTCCCGTGAAGATACCTTGCGGAAAACCCGTGAGATGATTTTTCTTTTTTTCACCATCATGGTGATTTGCATCTTCGGAGCGGTTCCGGTGTCCGTCCACATGGCTGAAAAGATATCTGCCCGTATCAAGGCTGTCCTGGCTGCCCTGAAAGAGATCAACGGCGGGAATCTCGATGTCCGCGTGGAAGTGGCTTCTACTGACGAGCTGGGGGGGCTTGCCCTGGCTTTCAATCAAATGACGGCCGATCTCCAACATCATCTGGAAGTGATACGGCAATCAGAAGAAAAGTACCGCAACCTCTTTGACTTTGCTCCCGACGGTGTCTTTATCACCACTCCGGAGGGCCGGATACTTTCCTTCAACGACACTCTGATGAAAATTTTCAATTATGATGATCGTGAAGCCTTTTCAAAGCTCTCCTCTCTCGATCTTTATCAGGCTCCAGACCGGTCGCGGCCTGCCCTTATCGAGAGACTGAAGGAGGAAGGGCGGCTGGAAAGCCAGGTGGTTGCTTTCAAGGACAAGGAGGGCAAGCCTTTCACCGGCAGTCTTTCTTTGAGGTTGATCCAGTACGCGGGTGAAACCTGTATTCAGGCGATGATGCGTGACGTCAGCCGGATAATGGAGATGGAAAAGGCGCTCAGGGACTATTCGGCCAATCTCGAGCGCATGGTCGAGGAAAAGACCGAGAAGCTGAGTACTGCCAACAAACAACTGCTCCGTGCCTACAACGATGCTGAAAAGATAATAGAGGAGCTGGAGCTGACCAAGTATGCCCTGGAGCACTCCAACGAAGAGCTTGCCTCTGCCAACAAGAATCTCAACGAGACCCAGGAGCAGCTCGCCCTCAGCGCCCATCAGGCCGGTATGGCCGAAGTGGCTGTATCCGTGCTGCACAATATCGGCAATACGACCAATTCGGTGAACGTAAGGGCGTACGGTCTCGAAGGGAGCTTGAACAGAGACAGGCGCAATATAGAATCCCTCGAGAAGATACTGGGACTTCTCGAGACCGAAGGCTGCAATTCGGACGGGGTGCAAAGAGATGACGAGCGTTGGGCGAAGCTCCTAAAGTATTTCAAGACCGTTATCGGCGCCTTGAGAGAGACTCGCGAACGTCTTCGGGATGATCTGGAATTCATCAGAAAGGGCCTCGATCACATTATGGAGATCATCGGGCTGCAGCAGAAGTACGCAGGAGTTCGAGGCCATGAAACGAGGGTGAGCGTCAACGATCTTCTGAAGGATTCCCTCGAGATGCTCATGGATTCCATAAAGAAGCGAGGTATCCTTCTCGAATGCGACTTTACCGATGTTCCTGACATTGTGATCAACAAAAACAAAATGATGCAGGTTTTCATAAACATTATCAAGAATGCCTACGAAGCGATCGATGCGGCGCCTCTGGAGAACGAGCATGAAATCAGGCTTGCCACCTCGCTGGATGATAAAGATCCGCGCTACGTCAGGATCGTGATCTCCGATACGGGAGTCGGACTCGATGCGGAGGCGCGGGAGAAGGTCTTTCGTTTCAACTTCTCCACAAAAGGCAGGGGAACCGGCTTCGGTCTCCATGATGCAGCCAACTACATCCACGCCCAGGACGGGTTTATCGATATTGTCAGTGAAGGTCCCGGCAAAGGAGCCCGGTTGGACATCAAGCTGCCGGTGCGGAAGGAAGGAGAGCGACAATGAACAAGCGGATCATCGTCATCGATGACGAGGAGTCTATCCTCGAGGACTACTTGAGGATTCTATGCCCGCCTCAAGCGGACGTGGCGCTGATCGAGGAGAAGGCTGCGTTGGAAGCCGAGCTGTTTGGAGAGCCCCTCGGTCCGGATCAGACTGTTCAAGAAAGCTACGAAGTGATCACTGCTTTGCAGGGGAGGGATGGCTTCGATGAAGTTAGAAAGGCCAGGGAGCGGGGCACGCCCTTTGTCATGGCCTTCATCGATATTCGCATGCCTCCCGGCTGGGACGGGCTTCAGACTGCGAAAAGAATACGTGAAGTCGATAAAGAGATCGAAATCGTCGTTGTCACGGCCTATTCGGACAGACAGCGCAGGGAGATCGTGGAAAAGGTCGGTATGCCCGAACGGCTGCTGTATCTGAAGAAGCCCTTCGATCCGGACGAGATCAGGCAACTGGCCCTGTCTCTGACCCGAAAATGGGACCTCGAACGAAAGGAAGAGCGCCACAAGGTCCATCTCGAATGCCTGCTCAATGCCGTCAGGCGTCTCAAGACCCTCTCGATTTGCACCATCAAGGAGGTTCTTTCGGCCATTCTCAAGGAAGTACTGGATTTTGTGGATGCCAGAAAGGGACTCATCGCCAAGGTTCATGACAACCAGATTTGTCTCGAGCTCGCCTCGGAGTGCTTTTTACCTCACGACATAGGGCCTATTCTGGAACAGATGGAACAGATTTCCCGCCGGAGCATACAAAAGGATCTTTTCTTCTGGATCAACGAGACCATGGTTGTCCCCCTCAGGGATCTTTCGGGTAACTACTTCATCATGGTTTTGGACCTTCAACCCCCCGTTTCCAGCGGCAGGTTGGAGCTGCTGCAGCTCTTGCTGGAAGCGTCTTCGGAGGTTCTGGTGGGCTTCAGAAAACAAGAGCAGCTCTTAAAGAACGACAAGATTGCCACCATAGGCGAGATTGCCGCCGGATTCATCCACGAAGTTAGCAGCCCGCTGACGGCTCTATCCGGCGCCCTCGAGCTGAACCGCATGGAAGCGAAGAGGATGGACCAGTTTTTTCATGGGTACCTGCGGCTCCTGGAGCAGCCGGAATTTCCGCCGTTGCTCAGAGAACGGTTCCTCCTTCTGAACCGGAGCTCCAACATCGAAAAGACCCGCGAGAAAGCCATGCTCTATCAGGACATTCTTTTGAAAGGAGTGGAGAGAATCCATGCCTTGACGGGGAATATCCGCAACTTCTCAAAAATCCGTGACACCTTCAAGCCCGGACACCATGAGGTGGGCTCCGCCCTGGAGGACACCCTGATGCTTGCCTACGGGATGCTGAGGTCAGGTATCAGGGTACACAGGGAATGGGAATCTCCTCTCATTGCCTGGTGCGACCCGGACGGTCTCAAGCAGGTCTTCCTCAATATCATCCTGAATGCCGTGCAGGCCATGGAGGGAGTGGGGGAGCTGTGGATCGGCGGCAAACGGGAGGGAAGCTGGATACTGGTATCCATGAGAGACTCGGGGCCGGGAATGACGCTCGATTCGAAAGAGCGAATCTTCGAGGCCTTCTATTCCACGAAGCCCGAGGGGACGGGACTCGGTCTTTCCATAGGAAAATCCATTATCGAGAAGCATGGAGGAGCCATTCGGGTAGAATCGGAGCCGGGAGAGGGTACCACCTTTCATCTAAAAATACCGACCGACGCACCGGAGGAAAGCCGGGATTGATAGAGACAGGGTAAAGCTCGCAAAGTCATGTTATACGGAGAAGGGCTTTGAGATAGTCACTAAGCTGACAGGTCCGAAGATTTTGTGATGTCATCATCTCAAAAGGCTATAAAATGGTGAAGAAAAAACGTATGATAACGTCCTGCGTGGTTGCGTTAGGCCTGATGCAACATAGCGGTTAGGCTCATCGCTGGAAGACCGGGAAATCCGAGCTTGCCGGCAATGGGAAACAAAACGGACGTGGATTTCGATTGGCGTGAATCATTGGTAGACGATGGCCGATTTTTCCGGTCTCAAGCTTGGGTGCCCTGCCGAAGCGGAGGGAAGGAACAAAACATGATCAAGAAATTATTGATAGCGGATGATTCACCCGTTGCGCGGAAAATCCTCAAGAGTTGTATCCCAAAGGATCGTGGGTACGAATTTTACGAGGTGGGCGACGGGCTGGCCGCCTTGCAAAAATACGAGGAAGTCCGGCCTGACCTGACCTTCATGGATTTGACGATGCCGGTTATGGATGGAGTAGAGGCTCTAATGAAGATCCTGGAGCTCGATAGAAATGCCGTGGTTGTGGTATCCACGGCCGACGTTCAGAAGAAGACCATTCAAAAGGTAATGGAATTGGGAGCTTATACGCTGCTGAAGAAGCCACCCAGCAAGGAAAGCGTTCAGGAAGTGCTTTTGAGGGTTGAAGAACACCTGGAAAACCAGAAGAGAGCCCATGGATAAGCTACAGGATTGTGTTTTTACCGACGAGGAGATCGATATCCTGCAAGAGATCATGAACATTGCTTTTGGCAGTGCCGCTGCCGATCTCGCGGAAGCCATAGATCTTTTCGTTGTGTTGAGCGTCCCCGTCGTGAGGGTGCTTCAAGCCGAGGAGCTACCCGAATACATCAGTAACGAGATCCAAGGGTATGATAAAGTCAGCCTTGTCGAACAGGATTTCCTGGCCAAATTCAAGGGTGTCGCCCTGTTGATTTTTCCCTCCGGGATCGGCAAGTCCCTTATTGCCATGCTCGAGAGCGACGTGGACAGCACCTTTGAATCCGATCCCCTGGATGCCCTGGAGAGGGAAACCTTGATGGAAGTCGGCAATATCCTGGTGGGGGCCTGTGTGAGCAAGGTCGCCGAGCTTCTGGAAGACGTCGTCATTTACTCTCCGCCTCGAGTCATTGTAGAAAACCTTCCTTACAAGGCCATTTCCCAGGATATGTTCGAGCCCGGAAATCTGGCGATTATCCTGCACACTGTTTTTCATTTCAATGCGCAGGACGTGAGCGGTTTTCTGTTCCTGGTTTGTAGTCACGAATCCATCAACTGGCTGAGAAAAGCTCTGTATGAGTTCTTGAAGCAATACGAATGATCTTCTCACAAATATTCGACATGGTGAATATCGGAATCGTCGTCCTGGACCGCGATTTGAAAGTCAAACACTGGAATCGCTGGATGGCGCTTCATAGTGGTATTGCAGCGGAAGAAATCGCGGAAAAATCGATCTTCGCCCTTTTCCCGAATCTCAACACCTCGAGGTTCCTTCGCAGTTGTAAGGCCGTGTTGACCTTCGGCAACTTTTCCTTCTTTTCCCAGAAGCTTCATCGTTATCTATTTGCCTTCAAGCCGGTCAATTCTTTCGGGGCTACTTTCGACTACATGCAGCAAAGCTGCACCATCGGCCCTCTGCGCGATGAAAATAATGTCATCCAGTACCTCTACATCACCGTCCAGGATGTCACCGAAGTTGTTTCCTATGAACAGAAGCTGCTCCAGATGAACATGGAGGACAGCTTGACTGGTGCCTACAATCGAAGGTTCCTGGAGGTTTACCTGAGGCAGGAGCTGGAAAAATACAAAAGGTATTCCAGAAAGATAAGCCTCATTATGCTGGACATAGATTTCTTCAAGAAAGTCAACGACGTCTACGGCCATCAATGCGGTGATTTCATCCTCAAGTGCGTTGCGGGCGAGGTCGCCCTGCAGATCCGAAAAGTTGACTGCCTGGCGCGATACGGAGGCGAGGAGTTTTGTTGTCTGCTGCCCGAAACGAGCCTCGATCACGCTATGCACGTGGCGGAGCGCATTCGAGCCGCCATCGAGGTCAAGACCTACGACTATCAGGGCACCCCTATCCAGGTGACCGTCAGCCTGGGTGTTTCCGAGCTACGGGAAAAAACCGACGATGCCGATAAATTGCTCAAGCTCGCCGATGACGCCCTCTACGAAGCGAAAAGGCTGGGACGAAACAAGGTGATCTCGTTGCAATCCTGAACGATTCCTCAATCCCACGATTCCTCGATCCCTCGGATGCTTGTTGTATTTTTAGAGGATGTTCGCTATATTCGTGGCGCTCTTGGCATGCGGAGTCAGTGGGAGCTGAGGTTAACGGTCTATTTCAAAGTCATAATGGAACGGAGCTGAGTACGGATGGAGGAGAAATTCACTGCGGTTTACTTAATGGTTCGTCTGGATGAGCTAAAACCGGAGGATCAAGGATCTTTCGAAGGCCCTCTGGCGCAGCAGCGTGAGGAATGCCTCGAGTTTCTCAAGAATCATCTGGGAGGAAAGATCGAAGAACGAGTCGAGGTCTATACACGGCGCGCTCAACTTCTCGTCGATGTCGATCGGCATTTGATCAAGAGGGTTATCGTCCACAGTATGGACTGCCTTGCGAGCAGCAAGGAAGATCTGGACGGGATTCTGTTCGAGTTCGGGATGGAGGGGATTGAAGTTTTGAGTGTTACCGGAAAATAGGTGCTGGTTGTGCGGGGCAACCGGCAGGTTTCCGGTTTCTGATTCCTCCATGGTTTGCATGCTTTATAGTTTCAAACCACGAGAGACAAAAAGGACAAAAAGGACAAAAAGGGCGTCAAGGGCATTGAGGGGAAGGGATAGTTTCTGTTGCCGTCCTTTATTCCTCACGTCCTTTTTGACCCTTACGTTCTTTTTGTCCTTTTTTGATTCCTCAATAATGCCATAAACTGTAAAGCTGATTTTGACAGAGGCAACCCCTGCCGATTTTTAAAGGAAGAGGATGAAATCGCTCGTCGAGAAAGATCCGCTGCTCGAAGGGATGTACTGGGTGGCGGATGCCGGAGCTTGTTCCGGAGTATATGTTTTGGAAGAAGGCCGTACACTGATAGATACCGGAAACATGTACGGGCTGATCGATGAGCTCCGGGATCTGGGCGCCCCGGATCGTTTGGAAAAGATCCTTCTTACTCACGGTCACTTCGATCACGTGGGAGGGATGGAAGAGATCTATCAGGCAGCAAGCCCGGACCTCCATGTGCATCCCGTGGCTCGGGAGTATCTTCGGCTTCATCGTTCTCCGTTTCCTGAATTTTTCGATGCTCTGGAGAAAGACGGGAAGATCAAGCTCCTCCGGGATGGAGAGCTTGTCGAAGGATCTCCCGCCCTGAAAGTCATTCACACACCCGGTCACACCGCAGGGGATCTCTGTTTCTTCGATGCGGTTTCGGGAGCCCTTTTTTCCGGTGACACCGTTTTGCCTGACCGCAATCGTTCGGGAGCCGGCTTCGCCAAACCCGACGAAGTGTGCGGCGGGTGCATACGGGACAGCGTGAACAGCCTTAGGCGGTTGTTGCCTGTGCCCGTGCGCCATCTTCTCCCGGGCCATGGAGACCCGGTTTTCCACAAGGGGGGAGACCGCATCAAGATCTCGCTTCATTCGCTCTACAAGAGCCTATACAAGGATCGGCCCGAACGCGCGTGGCTTTGCATGGGCCATGACCTGCTCGAAGCGGGGATTTTCGAAGAAGCCCGCCAGTGTGTGGCCAAGGCCGTGCAGCAGGCTCCGGAGGACCATGAGGCTCGGGAGCTTTTCGAGAGGATTGAAGAGGCGGTAAGACATAAGCAACAATAAAGATTGCCGGCGTGCCTCGGATCGGAGTAACAGCTCCAGCGTCATTCCGGCATGCTTTTAGGGGAAATTCGAACGGATCGACTGGAAGTCGGATGGATCGGACGGGTTGACGTGGAAAGAAAACGTGCTTTTATGGTTGCCGGTACTCAGAGCGGGTGCGGAAAGACGACCCTCACCCTGGGACTCCTGGCTGCCTTCAGAAAACGAGGATTTCGTATACAGCCTTTCAAAGTGGGACCTGATTTTATCGATCCGGGCTTTCATACCCAATTGGCTGGAGTGGAATCGAGAAACCTCGATGGGTGGATGCTCCGTCCGAGCTACAACCGTGACCTCTTCGGCAGGCTTTTGAGCAATGCCGATATGGCTCTGGTGGAAGGTGTGATGGGGCTTTTCGACGGCTATGACGGGATCGGCGAATCGGGGAGCAGCGCCGAGATGGCCAAGTGGCTGGGCCTTCCCGTCGTTCTGGTTGTGGATGCCCGGAGTATGGCCCGCAGTGCGGCTGCCCTCGTGTATGGCTTCAGCCGGTTCGATCCGGACCTGAGCCTGGCCGGAGTTATTTTCAATCGCATCGGCGGTGAAAGGCACCTTGAATATCTCAAGGAGGCCATGGCTGCCAATGTTCCGGAAATCCCCGTCCTGGGAGGAATTCCGAGAGAAGATCCCATCAGCATTCCCGAACGTCATCTGGGGCTCGTGACGGCCGACGAAATCAGGTTGAATCCCCAATGGCAGGAAAATCTGGTTCGACTGGTAGAGCGCTACGTAAACCTGGATCTCCTTCTCGAGAGAGCAGAGTACCGGCATCCACCAGAGCCTTCCACTGAAGATGCCGTTGTGTCATACACGGGAACTCCCGCCCCGGTGACGGTCGCCGTGGCGCGCGATGCCGCCTTTTGTTTTTACTATCCCGATAATCTGGAATTGTTGAGCCGTGCGGGAGCGAGGCTGCATTTCTTTTCCCCGCTTGCCGGTGAAACCTTGCCGGAGGAATGTGCCGGACTCTACCTCGGCGGCGGATATCCGGAGCTCTTCGCGCAAACCATTTCCGGTCATAAGACGCTCCTCGACTCCATCCGAAGATCCGCGTCCCTTCAGATGCCCATTCACGCCGAATGCGGCGGCTTGATGGTGTTGAGCCGGTTTATCGATACCATCGAAGGAGAGCGCTACCCGATGTTGGGGCTCCTGCCCTTCGGAACACGCATGCTCAAGAGGCGCAAGGCCCTGGGATATACCGAAGTGGTGCTGGAGCGTCCCTGCCTCCTGGGAGAGCCGGGCCTGAAGCTGCGGGGACATGAATTTCACTATTCAGAGATCGTCGAAGCGGCGCATTGCGGCTTCGATACGGCCTATCGGCTCCACAAGCGCAAGCATACGGCTGCGCGCCCGGAAGGATACGTGGCCGGCTCGGTTCTCGCCAGCTACATTCATCTTCACTGGGGAAGCGCTCCTGAGGCTGCGGTGAATTTTGTGAAACGGTGTGCTGAGTATCGTTTGGGTAGTGAGCTGCGGGAGCCGCTCTGAATCGAAGAAGGTGCTCATGCCCGGTATCGGGAAAAGATTGTATAAGGATAACATTTTCATTGTAAGGAAAACGTCTTCATGAATAAACAAGCCAAGACCCTGATGTTTCTGGGAACAGGCTCCGACGTGGGGAAGAGCATTCTTGCCGCCGCTTTTTGCCGGATATTGAAGCAGGATGGGTATCGAGTGGCTCCTTTCAAGGCCCAGAATATGGCCCTCAATTCATTCATCACCCCGGAAGGCGGAGAGATGGGCCGGGCCCAGGTGGTGCAGGCCGAAGCCGCCGGTATTGCCCCTCATGTCGATATGAACCCCATTCTGCTGAAGCCGACTTCACAGATGGGCTCCCAGGTGATCGTTCGCGGGAAGGCCATCGGGAATTTTTCCGCGCGGGATTACTACCAGTACAAGAAGGAGCTGGTTGCGGTCGTTCGTGAATGCTTCGAGCGGCTGGCAAGCCAATATGACGTTATCGTACTCGAAGGGGCGGGGAGCGCGGTCGAGCTCAACCTGAAGGAGCATGATCTGGTGAATCTGGCCATGGCGGACATGGCCGACGCCCGTTGCGTTCTCGTGGGGGATATAGATAGAGGCGGCATCTTTGCGGCCCTGCTTGGAAGCTACATGCTGATGACTCCTCGTGAACAGGATCGGATCATAGGCTTTGTCGTCAACAAGCTGCGAGGCGATCCCCGGCTATTCACCAATGGAGTGGACATCATCGAATCCCGCTCGGGGCGGCCCGTCCTGGGAGTGATCCCTTATTTCGACCATATCGCTCTGCCCGAAGAGGACAGCGTCGCTTTGATGAAACGGATGGAGAGAGGCTGTAAAACTCTGCGAATCAATACGGCTAAGAGCACGAGTACCTGTACCGGCGGTGCGGGTGCCGGCTTCACCGCCGATGGCATGGCTATGGAAAATACCCGCGAAGGCCAGGCCACGGAAGACAGGCTCACCATCGGTATCGTCCGTTTGCCCTTTGTGTCCAACTACACCGACTTCGACTGCTTCGAGCAGGAACCGGGCGTGGATCTGGTCTATTTCAACCGTCCCGAAAAAGTCTTCCATTTCGATGCCGTGATTATCCCCGGAACCAAGAATACATTGGAAGATCTGGACTTTTTGCAGCGAACCGGTCTTGCCGAAGCCATTATAGCGTACTACAAAACGGGTGGAACCGTGCTCGGCCTTTGCGGCGGCTATCAAATGCTGGGTGTTCGGGTTCGGGACCCGCACGGTGTGGAGAGTGGGCTTCGTGAGGTGAAAGGACTGGGGCTGCTCGAGATGGAAACCGAAATGTTCCTCGACAAGATCACCTCTCAGGTGGAAGCGACATTTCTGGCGCCTTGTGCCGAAGCAGGGCCTTCCGACGCATCCCGGTCCTCTCTATCCACCGTATCCTCGATTTCACCCATGAGCTCGCTATGCGGCTACGAAATTCACATGGGGAGGAGCATCTCGACGGGAGCCAGCCGTCCTCTCTTTCGCATCACACGTCGAGACGGCCGGCCGGCGGATATCCTCGACGGTCTGACACAACCGGATGGCAGGGTCTGGGGGACATACATTCACGGGATTTTCGACAACGACGGTTTCCGGAGAGCATTCCTGCAGGATCTGCAGCGGCGGTCGGGGAAGGGCCAAAGCAGTATGTCGGACGTCTTTTCCTATCGACAGTGGAAAGAGGAGCAGTTCGACCTCCTTGCGGAGCACATTCGACGGCATACCGATGTCGAGCTGATTTATCGTTCCCTTGGGCTTTCGCGAAAGCAAGAGCGCCTGGGTTAACAAGGGTTACCGGCATAAAACGGGACATGCCTGAGGCGAAGCTTGTGTGTTCACCGCAGAGGCGCGGAGGACGCAAAGAAAGCGCAGAGAAGATTTAGAGATTTCCAAGAGCTTTTCTCTGCGTTTCCTCTGTGTCCTCTGCGCCTCTGCGGTGAAGAAAGCTCAGCCGCTATCCGCTCAGAGTATATTGAATCGATAGGTTGTCCCGGTTTATGTTGGTGGCCTTAACAAGTCATGATTCAAAGTGGAAGGAGGGTGGTGTAACCGTTGTTGTTTCTTCCCTGGCATTTGGCGGCAGCTTACGGACTCGATCTGCTCCTCGGTGATCCTTCGGGATGGCCTCATCCCATTCGCTGGATCGGTCATTTGATTACCCGTACGGAGCGGATTTTTCATGACGAAAAAGGATCTCCTCTTTTCCGGCGCATGGCTGGATTCGCCTTCTGGCTGGTGGTTGTGACGGCAGTCGCCACTACCACGCTGTCGATAGTGGGGCTCTTTTCCCATTTGCATCCCACTCTGGGCGATCTGACCGCCATCTGGCTGGGGTATTCAACCCTGGCAACCCGCAGTCTTCATAAGGAATCCGCCAAGGTTGCTTGTGCTTTGCGCGCCGGCAATCTGGATCTTGCCCGCGAGCGCCTGGCCTGGATCGTGAGCCGGGACACCTCGCGGCTTCAAGAAAAAGATATCGTTCGAGCCCTTATTGAAACCGTTTCGGAGAATATTTCCGACGGGATCGTCGCTCCGCTCTTCTATCTCGCACTGGGCGGACCCGTTGCGGCGATGACCTACAAAGCGGTCAACACCATGGATTCCATGGTAGGGTATCTGAATGAGCGGTATCGCTACTTCGGCTGGTTCGCGGCCAGGGCCGACGATGTGGCCAACTGGATTCCCGCGCGGCTGAGCGGGCTTTTGATGGTGGGAGCCGCCGCCTGCTCGAAGCTAAATTGGCAGGGAGCATGGCGGATCATGCGTCGGGACGCCCGCAGTATGAAAAGCCCCAACGCCGGCTATCCGGAAGCGGCGGCGGCCGGAGCCCTCGATCTGCAACTGGGCGGGACGAACATCTATTTCGGAAAAGCGGTCGAAAAACCCCGGCTGGGAGATCCCCTGAAGCCGTTGTCCCTCGACGCCTATACCTCCATGATCCACCTGATGTATGTTTGTTCTTTTCTGGCCTTTGTTTCAGCTCTCGGAATCCGGTTGCTGCTTCTGTTCCTTCGTCATCCTTCTTGAGGAGAAAAATTGGCATGACTCTCGTTCATGGTGGCAATATCTATGAAATCGCATCTCGCCTGGGGTGTCCTCCGGAAGACCTGCTGGACTACAGCGCAAGCATCAATCCTTTGGGGCCGCCCGCCGGCCTTCTCACGGAATTCAATACCTATTTCCATCGCCTTCAGCACTATCCGGACATCAGCAACCAGGCTCTCATGGAAGCCCTGGCCGGTTTTCACGGGCTTTCCCAGAAGCGCATCGTGGTGGGCAACGGTTCGACGGAGCTCATTTACTGGCTTCCGAAAGTCCTTGGGATCAGCAAGGCTGTGGTGGTGCTCCCGACCTTCAGCGAATACGGGAAGGCCTTCGACCTTCAAGGCATCCGGATGCATAAGCTGATGGCCCCATCGGAAAATGATTTTCAGCCGACGGTGGAGCAGTTGGAGGCTGTATGCCGCGAGGCTTCTCCCGAGGCGATTCTCTTTACCCATCCGGGGAGCCCGTCTGGAACGCTTCTTCCGAAGGAAGCTCGATCTTGGCTGGTTGAAAAATGCCGTAGGGATGGGATCTTTTGTCTTGTGGATGAAGTCTTTATCGATTTTTGTGAGGAGGAATCCCTCAAAGATATGCTCGATTCCGTGCCGAACCTGGTGCTTATTCGATCCATGACCAAGTTCTACGGTATCCCCGGCTTGCGGCTGGGCTATCTGCTGACTTCCGAAGCTCTCGCAGCCCGGATGAAGGCCTTTCTTCCTCCCTGGTCGGTCAATACACTGGCTCAGATTGCCGGGGCCCATTGTATCGAGCAGTTGGCATATCGTCACAAGACTCTGGAATTGGTGGAAACGGAGCGCGAGCGGATGGCCGAAGAATTGGAGGCCTTGCAGGGGTGCCGTGTTTTTCCTGGCAGAGCGAACTATCTTCTTGTAGAAATGGATGCCTCGCTCCCCTCCGCTGACATCCTGCAGAAGGAGCTCCTGGCCTCCGATTGCATCCTCATTCGGGATTGCCGGTCCTTTGAAGGCCTTACCGACCACCATGTCCGGCTGGCCGTTCGCCTGCCCGAACAGAACCGGCGCCTTCTCGACGGCATCACGCGATGGGTGCGCTCTTGTTTCAGTGCGTAGAGGCAGAGGTGGAAGCGATTGAGAATAACCCACCGGCGAAGCTACCGGGAAACATCGATTTCCGATGCAACCTCGGGATTTAGCACCTGCATTGTCTCGTCGCCCATGGCCATTACCAGAATACCCCTGGTGGTGGCGTAGCGGACCACATTTTCGTTCACGGAAAGAGAGGCTACGAGACCAACACGTCTGCGCCCTTCCAATTCGGGATAGAAGCGGGGGAAAAGCTCCAGCTTGGCCATGAGATCGTCTATGTCGCGGACGATCAAGTTGCTTTTTGTCTCGTTGATCAGAACGATCCCTTCGCAAACTAGCAACACATCCAGTTCCATAGTGTTCGCGCCGACTCTTTTTCGGATTCGCGTGGCAAAAGACTCGGGCTCTTCACAGCCAAACAACTCCCGCGCCAGTCGCGGCAGATTGGGCGCCACCAGGTCTTCCACCATCGTTCCCATCTTGTTTGCAAGCTCGCCCCACTTGCGATTCATTGCACGACGATCCTGTTCCGATTGGTCTTTGAAGCTGCGCATTTCGTCTTTGAATATACCCATTTCGTCTTTGAATGTACTCATTTCGTCTTTGAATATACCCATTTCGTCTTTGAATATACCCATTTCATCTTTGAATATACCCATTTCATCTTTGAAGCTGCGCATTTCGTCTTTGAATGCCCCCATTTCGTCTTTGAAGCTGCGCATTTCGTTTTTGAAACCGCGCATTTCTTCCTTGAACTCCCGCATCTCGTAGCTCAAGCGCGCGATTTCTTGCTCCGTTTTAAGAGCCTGGAAGCTCAGGTCTTTCATGTAGATTTCCAGAGTATCCACACGTTCCGCCAATGCTCCGCTCGGCATGTTCGCCTCCTTGCTTAAGGACTGATTGTAATGCTTCCGATTCGAATAAGCATACAATAATTCGAAGGAACAAGGCAATATCGAATTGTTTTTCCCAGGGGAGGGGAACGAGTCCGAATATTGGGCGGCGGCCAAAAACTCTATCAGAAACGAAAGGAGAGCTTTGGCTCGTCGCCGAACGTCGAAAAGGAGTATTCCGCTTCATTGCCGTGCCCCCATGGGCACGGTCCGTCAGGGCTCTTCTGAAGGCGAGTGGCCCTCATCCTTGAGGAAATACCGGTGGTACTCTTCGTCCGAGAAATACTGTCGCATAAGGCGGCTCATGAGCTCGAAGAGGTGCGTGATCTCTTCGTCTCCCAACCGTGGGACGAGTGTCTTGAGCAAATCATCGTCGGAAAATTTCTGCAGGTAGTATATGAGTGATTTTTCATCCACTTCCCGCGAGAAACCAAACCCCACCATTCCTGTGTAGTCTTCTACAAAAGTATGTCGATGCTGAGTCATGAGAAAGTCCATCTCTTGTGGATAGGGTTGAGGAGAATTCAATTCCCTCCCGAACGTCCTATTTATCTTCTCCGTTCATGTAATAATCCAGCCCGAAGTGGGTGATCTGCTCCTCTCCCATGAGGTAGCGGAGGGTATTTTTCAGCTTCATGAGCTGAATGAAAAGATCATGTTCGGGGTAGAGGTTCTCCTTGTGCATGGGGCTCTTGAAGTAGAAGGAAAGCCATTCCTGAATCCCGCTCATTCCCACGCGCTGCGCGAAGTCCATAAAGAGCACCAGGTCGAGAGCGAGAGGTGCGGCGAGGATGCTGTCGCGGCATTGGAAATCGACTTTGATTTGCATGGGATATCCCAGCCAGCCGAAGATATCGATGCAATCCCAACCTTCCTTGTTATCTCCGCGGGGCGGATAATAGTTGATGGTCACTTTATGGTAGTAGTTCTTGTAGAGAGTGGGATAGAGATGCGGCTGGAGGAGATATTCCAGAACCGAGAGCTTGCTTTCTTCCTTGGTCTTGAAGGAATCTTTGTCATCGAGAACCAGACCGTCCCGGTTTCCGAGGATGTTGGTGGAATACCAGCCCTCCAGGCCCAGCATACGGCTCTTGAGCCCCGGAGCCAGGATGGTCTTCATGAGGGTCTGGCCCGTTTTGAAATCCTTTCCGACGATGGGAATGTTATTCCTGGCGGCCATTTCCACCATGGCGGGCGTATCGATCGTAAGATTCGGGGCGCCGTTGATGAAAGGAATACCGCTTTCGAGGGCAGCCACGGCATAGAGCATGCTGGGTGGAATCCGGGGATCGTTGTCGTCGATAGCCTTCTCGAAAGCTTCGGGCGTTTGATGAATCTCCTCCGGCTGCAGATAGACTTCGGTGCTCCCGCACCAGATCATGATGCATCGTTCGAGGCCGTGTTGAGCCTTGAACCGGGCGATGTCTTCCTTGAGGGCTTCGACGTGCCCGCGCAGGCTTTGACCCTGCTTTATATAGGTCCCGTCCAGGTTCTTGACGAACCGGCGGTCGAAAACCGCCTTCATGGGAGCGATGGTGCTCAGGAAGTCCTTGATAGGATCCAGATGCTCGCGATTCAAAACACGAGCGTATAGAGCTGCTTCATAGCCGTTTGCTTCATAGAGATCCCAGCCTCCGAAAACCAGATCGTCGATGGAAGCCAGCGGAACGAAGTCCTTTATCCGGGGCGAACGGTGCTCGAACCGCTTTCCAAGCCGTATGGTCCCCAGTTGAGTGAGGGAGCCGACGGCCTCGGCAAGTTGCCTCCGTACGAGCTCCACTCCCGCAATGAAAGTCGTGCTCACCGCACCGCCAATACCGGGGATCAGAACCCCCAGCTTGCCGGTGGGGGCTTTGATGTCATTCTTTCGCTTCAGGCTCTTCTCTTTCAATGTTACCCCTCCATTATCGCAAAGACGATATCGCCGCTTTTGACCTTCAAACCCAAACCGGTGAGCACCATATGCCCATAGCCTTTGGAATGTCAAGGGAATAGGCTTGACCTGGGGCGGGGAGATCATAAGACCTCTTCTGCCAGGCCCTGATCCTGATTCAGCTCATCGTGCGATGTTTCTAACACAAGTCGGTCCTATTTTCAGCATCCGATGTCTCCGATCACGATGTGACCGGTTTCCGCGGCAGTCTTCGATCTAGATGACTCGAAATGTCTTTTAATACTCACCGTTATAAGATATAGATACTCCGTTGAGGGTGTAGAGAGAGTGATGCTTTCCCCTGGAGGGGCTTTCAGAGTGGTGCTTTTTTCTGCCGAGGCGAGACGTGCGGTTCGCCTGTTCTTGCGTGGTTATCGAATCCCGGCAGCTCAAGGTGAAATGATATGGAAGAGAAGGGTTATAAAAAGCTCTACTGGAAGATTATAGCCACAACGCTCTGTTTTTCGCTGGTGCCGCTTTTTGCTTTGGGGTTTGGTATATACCACCAGTTCAGCGTGTCCTACACCGCCAAGATTATGGAAAGTCTGAGCACCCTGGCGGAAAACAGGCAGGGGGCCATCGATCTGTTCCTCGATGAGCGGGTCTCTCAGTTGAATACTCTCGCTTATACCCATTCCTTCGCTCAGCTTGAAGAGGAAGCCTACCTGGACAAGGTCTTCACTCTCATCCAATCGCGCGCCAAATCCTTCGTGGATCTGGGCATCATCGATCATGACGGAACTCAGGTGGCCTACGTGGGGCCGTATAAGCTCAAGGGGCTGAATTACCGGCATGAAGAGTGGTTTAACGAAGTCATGTTGCGGGGGGTGTTTATCAGCGACGTGTTTACCGGATTCCGGAAGTTTCCTCACTTCATCATCGCCATACTTAGACGGGAGGGGAACAATAACTGGATCTTGCGCGCCACCATCGATACAAATATTTTTGACGCCATGGTGAAGGCGGCCCAAGTGGGTAAGTTTGGGGATGCTTTTGTAGTCAACAAGGACCACATTTTGCAGACGACACCCCGTTTCGCCGGCGAGCTTCTGAGCGAAATCGACTACGTGCATTTTCCGAAATTCACCGGAACGCGCGTTGAAGAAAGGGTGGTGGGTGGGGAAACGGCCCTCTTCGGCGCTACGTGGCTCAAGAATAAGGAATGGTTGTTCATCGTCCGGGAAGATCCCGGAGAGGAGCTAATGCCGCTACTCCAGGCACGGGTCCTGGTCTTCGGTCTGGGGGTGGGAGGCCTGCTGCTCATTGTGGCGGGCACCGTTTTTATGGCCCGTGCCATGATCTCTCAGCTCATTCAGGCGGAACGGGAAAAGGCCATGCTCGACTCGTCTCTGGTGCAATCGAGTAAAATGGCTGCCCTTGGGAAGCTGGCCGCCGGAATTGCCCATGAGGTCAACAATCCTCTGGCCGTCATCAAGGAAAAAGTTGGCTGGATCAAGGATCTTCTCTCCGAGGAGGATATTTCCAAGAGTGAGAACTACGGGGAATTTGAGGAAGCGGTCCGAAAGATCGACTATCATGTTGATCGCGCCAAGAAAGTCACCCATCGTCTGTTGGGGTTTGCGCGGCGTATGGAGCCCATTCAGGATAAGGTGGAGCTGAATAAGCTGCTCGATTTGACTATCGATTTCCTGCGCAACGAGGCTCATTATCGAAGTATCGAGATCCAGACCGAGTATCTCGATGATCTGCCTCCCATTACCAGCGATTCGGCTCAGCTCCAGCAGGTTTTCCTGAACATCCTCAATAACGCTATCGATGCCATTTCCAAAGACGGCATCATAAAGGTGAAGACAGATTGCAATGCAAGAGAAAAGGAAATATCTATTTCCATTTCTGACAATGGTCCGGGAATTCCTAACGAAATGCTGAACAAGGTTTTCGATCCTTTCTTTACGACGAAAGAAGTGGGCATGGGAACGGGATTGGGTCTGTCCATCAGCTACACTATCATCCAGAAGCTGGGTGGACGTCTTCTGGTAGCCAGTGAAGTGGGCGGAGGCACGACGTTCACGATCTACCTGCCTATCGGCGTGACTCAGGAAACCCTCTAAACTGTAAGATCGGGAAGACGTGAGCCTGTTGTCCCAATTGTGCTGATTGTGTCTTCCCCGAAAAATATGAAGAGGTGGCATTCATGGACACATTCAAAGTGCTGATAGTGGATGACGAGCCGGACTTCTTGGAAACGATCGTCAAACGCCTGAAGAGACGAAAGATAGATGTAACCGGAGTAGAGAGCGGTATTCGTGCCCTGGAGCTTTTGGAACAGGAGCACTTTGATGTGGTGATTCTCGATGTCAGAATGCCCGGCATGGACGGTATCGAGACGCTGAAGGAAATGAAGAAAAAGCGGCCTCTGATGGAAGTGATAATCCTGACGGGACACGCCTCTGTCGAATCCGGAATGCAGGGTATGCAGTTCGGTGCTTTCGACTACGTCATGAAACCGGCCGAGTTCGATGAACTGATCGAGAAGGTGCGGCAGGCTTTCGAGAGAAAGTCGATTCACGAAGCGAAGATCAAAGAAACGAAAATCAAGGAGACGAGGATCGTCACTTGAGATTTGTGAATCGGTGAGCCGACTATGATGAACAAAGAAACAGGAACATATGCCTGAGCAATCGGAAGTGTTCACACTCATCTCCCAGCGTTATGTGATCAGCCTTTTGATCGTGGCAGCAGCCGTTCCCGCATGGTTTACCGGTGGACCCCTGTTTGTGGCCGGACTTCTTCTGATTGCCTGGGCTGCGTTTCTCTCCACACGGCACCTCGTCCGACAGATCCTCAGGACAAATGAGCAGAAGTGCTCCCTGGACCAACAGCTCATCCAGTCCCAGAAGCTGGCGGCCATAGGGGAGCTTTCATCCGGGATAGCCCATGAGATCAACAATCCTCTGGCCATTATCGGGCAAGAAGTGGAATGGGTGCGGCACATCCTGAAGGAGGAGAAAGTCGAGGACCCCCAGCAGATGTCGGAGCTCAAGGAATCCCTCTTCGAAATCGCCCGACAGGTGGACCGATGCAGGGAAATCACACACAAGCTGTTGGATTTTGCACGCAAACAGGAGCCGTTGATCCAAAGCGTCGATGTCAACAGGCTTGTCGAAGATATGGCAAGACTCGTCGAGCGGGAAGCTATCAGCAAGAACATCAAGATCGTTCGCAGCTACAATAAGGATCTTCCCTTCGTTTTGACTGATTCTCCCTTGCTGCGCCAGGTAGTCTTGAATCTTCTCAACAACGCCACCTATGCCGTCGGAAAGGATGGCGAGGTCACGATAGAGACCCAAATGGGGGAAAATGGCTGCGTGAATGTGCTGGTTGCCGATACGGGCTGCGGCATTCCCAAGGAAGATCTGAACAAGATTTTTGATCCGTTTTTTACCACCAAGCCTCCCGGAAAAGGTACCGGGCTGGGACTTTCCATATGCCATGGAATCATTTCGAGGCTGGGTGGGCGGATTTCCGTTGTAAGCGAAGTGGGGAAGGGGAGCGCCTTCACCATTCATCTGCCCGGAGGAGAAAGGAAAGGGGAAGCGTAAAGATGTCTTCTAAAGCCAGAGTGCTCATTGTGGATGATGAGGAAAGATTCAGAATAACCCTGAACAAGCTGCTTGCCGTGAAAGGCCTGGACGTTCACAACGTGGGAAGCGGGAAGGCTGCCTTGGAAGAGCTTGGGCAGAGGTCGTACGATATCATTCTCCTGGACGTCAAGATGCCCGAAATGAACGGCATCGAAGCTCTTGCGGAAATCAAGAAAATCGACCCTCAGGTGGAAGTCATCATCCTGACCGGCCATGCCTCGGTGGACGTGGCCGTGGAGATCATGCGGCTGGGCGGCTACGAGTACCTCCTGAAGCCCTGTCCCATCGAGGAGCTTCTCGAAAAAGTCGATGCGGCCTTCGAACGGAAGATGGACAGAGAGAAGAGGATGTCTAAAGCCGCGGCTACTCGGACGGGTCCGGCTTCTTGAAGTCCTTCGATTCCAGATTGGTCTCCCGCATCAAGCGATGCAAATACTGCCGCTTGAGTCCCGATTCCTTCGCCGCCTGAGAAACGTTGCCGGCGTTCCTGGCCAGAATTTTGGCGATATATTGAGTCTGAAATTCGTCGAGCAGCTTATCCTTCGCCTCTTTGAAGGGGATGGAAAAAATATCCTCCGTCCGCAGCAAAGGGGCGCCAGGGGCGGGGCAGAGCCGATCCTGAGTGGAAAGATCCCCGACTTCGATGATGTCGCTTATGGCCATAATGACCCCGCGCTCGACCACGTTTTCAAGCTCCCGCACATTACCGGGCCATTCCCGCCGTATGAGATGGTCCATGGCCTCCCTGGAAAATCTCTTCGTCTTCTTGCAATGAATGACGTTGTATTTGTTCAAAAAATGGGCCGTCAGCAAGGGAATGTCCTGAACCCGCTCGCGAAGCGGCGGAAGGTGGATGTTGATGACGTTCAGACGATAGTAGAGGTCTTCCCTGAATTCCCCCTTGCGTATCTTTTCCAGGAGATTCTGGTTGGTGGCGGAAATGAACCGAATGTCCACCTTGCGGATGGTATTGGAGCCGATGGCCTTGAATTCCCCCTCCTGAATAAGGCGCAGGAGCTTGACCTGCATGATGAGGCTCAGGTCGCCCATTTCATCCAGAAAAAGAGTACCCTCGTCGGCTTCTTCCACCAGCCCTTTCTTGTCTCGGATGGCGCCCGTGAAGGAGCCTTTGAGATGACCGAAGAGCTCGCTTTCGATGAGGGCTTCGGGTATGGTGCTGCAGTTGGTGGGAATGAAGGGCTTGTCCCTCCGGAGGCTGTGAGTATGAACGGCCCGGGCCACCAGTTCCTTGCCGGTTCCGCTTTCACCCGTAATGAGGACTGTCGCCGAAGTCTTGGCCACGCGGTCGATCTGGCTGTGGAGGCTTTGCATGGCCGGGCTGTTGCCGATGAGGGCCGGGAACTGAGACTTTTCTTCGAGCCTTTCCTTCAGGTAAGTGTTTTCGTTCTGCAATTCCTGCCATTTCAGGGCCTGCTCCACTACGTGGAGAATCCTTTCCTTGCGAAAAGGCTTGGTGATATAATCGAAAGCTCCTTTGCGGGTGGCTTCGATTGCCGATTCGATAGTGCCGTAGGCAGTCATGATGATGACGGCAGTGTTTTCGTTTGCCTGTTTGGCGAGCTCGAGGATTTGAATCCCATTCCGCTGAGGCATTTTGAGGTCCGTGATGACGACGTCGAAGGTGCCCTTTTTCAGCAGCTCCTCGACGCGAAAAGGATCATCGGTGACCGTTGTTTCATGGGGGGTCTTTTCCGAGAGAATGCGCTTCAAAAGGGCAAGCATATCCCGTTCGTCATCCACAATCAGGATTTTTCTCGACACATTTGCCTCCTCCACAAGTTTCAGATTAGATGATAATTATTTTCGCTCCGCCCGAAGCAATAAGTCAACAGGAATGTCACCTGAAAGTTTCACTCTGAGTGATGGGTGGGAAGGAATGGAATGGAAACCAGAGAGAGAATCCAACTGCACAAGATGCTGAAAGTCGTCGGGGTCGTCACGCTCTTGCTGGTGATCTGCTCGCTCTATATCGGCATTTCAACGGCCAGTTACATGAAGCAGATCATTCGCGATGAATTCAATGAGCAACAACTGGTCCTGGCGAGAGCCGTTGCTCACAGGATCGAGTCCAATATCCGCAATGCCATTGCGGATCTGGCACTCCTGAACTCGATGCCGGCCATCACGTACTGCGACTCTGAAGCTTACGAAGTTCTGCTGCTCTCTACTCTGCCGGTGCTCAACCGGGATCATATCATCGAGATCCGCCGTGTGGACCGGGAGGGAAACACGATGTTCGTGGCCGACGACCAGGGAATAGGCATGCGTCACTTCGGGCTGATCCATCAAGAGGCGGGTGCCTATCTCTCGTGGGCTTCGGAGATCGGCAATCGTGGAAAGACCATGGGGGCCGGCATCCGTCCCAGAGACCCGTCCAAGGACAAGCAGCACATGGTCATGGACCTGCTCATTCCCACCTATGAAGATTCGACGGATGTCTCGCATCCGCGCGCCTCCCATCAGTTTGCCGGGTACCTGCGTGTAACCCTCGATGTGAGCCGTCTCTTGCAGCACATTATCCCCCACGTTCGATCCGGAAAGACCGGCTATGCCTGGGTAATCGATTCTTCGGGAAGCTTTCTCTACCATCCCGAGAGCTCCTTTGTCGGGGAGAACGCCTTCGAGATCCGCTCGAACAGGAATCCCACCATTTCTTTCGACCAGATCAACAACATTCAGCAAAACGAGATGATAAAGGGCAAGGAAGGGATAGGAACCTACACGTCCGGCTGGCATCGCGACGTAGTGGAGCCCATGAAGAAGCTCATCGCCTATACTCCCGTGCGGATACAGGGACCGGACCTGTACTACGTCTGGTCCGTAGCGGTGGTGGCTCCGGTTCATGAAATAGAGCAGATCATCAATTCCGTCTATGGAAGACAAATTCTGCTGCAAGGCATCATTATCTTCATCATTCTGCTGGGCGGTATCATCGTTGTCCTGTACGAATTGCGATGGTCCACGATCCTCGAGCATGAGGTGGCCGTAAAGACCAATGATATTCGCCGCTACACCAGCCAGTTGGAGCAATCGGAAGTCAAGTACCGGTCCCTCGTCGAGAGCGCTGAGGATCTCATTTTTACCCTGGACGGAGACGGGATAATAAAGACCGCGAATCGCCACATGTCGAGGCTTTTTGGCGTGGGCAGCGAGGAGCCGACCGGGCAGAGCATCTACCGTTTTCTACCGAGAGAGCAGGCGGATGGTCAGTTGGAGCTGATCCGGGAAGTGCTCCGGTCCGGGAAGGGACAGCGGACCGAGGCCCTTTTCAGGATTCAGAATGAAGATCTCTGGTTCAACATACACTACATTCCCATGAAGGGAGAAGCGGGCGATCATGAACATATCCTGGGAATTGCCCGCGATATCACGGACCGGAAAAGCCTGGAAAAACAGCTTATCAATACGGAAAAACTGGCCTCGCTGGGCACTCTGGCAGCGGGGGTCGCTCACGAGATCAATAATCCGCTGGGCATCATGCTGGGCTTTTGTGACCTGCTTCTGGAAAAAATCGAGCCTGGCACCATGGAATACAGCGATCTAAAGACCATCGAGAGGCATGGGCTCCATTGCAAAAGTATCGTCGAACGACTGCTGAGCTTTGCACGGATCAGTGAAGAAACGGAAGAAGCGTGTGATCTCAATGCCAATGTCGACGCAGTGCTCTCCGTGGTGAAGCACACGCTGGACATGAACAATATCCAACTGCTCGCATCCCTTGCCGAAGGGCTTCCGATGATCAGCGGCGACTCCAGAGGATTGCAGCAGGTATTCCTCAACCTTGTCAGCAATGCCATTTACGCCATGGGCGGTAAGGGGACTCTGACCGTGGTGACGCGGCATTCCAAAAAGAATGGCTGGGTGGAAACCTCCTTTTCGGACACTGGATGCGGCATCAGGAAGGAATTCCTGCAGAAGATTTTCGATCCTTTCTTCACCACCAAAAAGGTAGGAGACGGAACCGGGCTTGGTCTTTCTGTGAGCTACGGCATTATCTCCAAATATGGCGGGGCCATCGAGTGCGAAAGTTATACGGAGGAAGAACGGCCCGGCCGTCCAGGAACTACTTTCACCATTTTGTTGCCTGCCAGGGAAGCAAGCAGCCGGCAGACTTCTTCAAGCGAAGAGAAGTTTCCCGAAAGTGATCCATCTGTGATTTCATCGCCAAAGACTTTCTAAATACAAGGGCTTGAAGGGGTTGCGATGACTTTTTTCTTGACATGGCAAGCAATGGCATAGGACAAAGAGCTGTCATATATACTCCGTGCGGGCATTGACTGAGCTTTTCACTGCGGAGAAGCAGAGGTCGCAGAGAAATTTTACCGGGATTCCAATAGCTTCTCCGCGTCCTATGTGCCTCTGCGGTGAATACAAGAGCACACATTATGACCGTTTGAAGTATGACATCATCAGGTCTCACAAGCGAATGAAGCAAACAGGAGTGATCATCAGGTAGGGAGGGATAGGCATGTCTGCTGGAGATATATCTAGGCTCGTTGTCATCCTGCTTTTTTTCCTTGTCAGCTCTTGCGCCGGAAGGCCTGACGATGTCAAGCCCTTGAAGTTGTTAGGCAGTAATTCACAAGACAGGGTAGCTTCATGCCCTTCGGGAGGAAGCCAGGAGCCGGGTCGCCTCGATGAGGCCGCGAAGCTCAATAGCCAGGCAGGAAGCTTTGTTGCTGCCGGTGATTATGCCAAGGCCGAGCCTTTGTATAAGAAGGCGCTGGAAATACGCGAGACGGAGCTGGGACCGGCACATCCTGAAGTGGCATCGATCCTCAACAATCTGGCAGCGCTCTATTATTCTTTTGGTGATTATAACAGTGCGGAGCCCCTGTACAGGAGGGCACTCGAAATACAGCAGAAAGTGCTTGGACCGGCACATCCGGATGTGGCGGCAAGCATCAATAACCTGGCCGCGCTTTGTTGCTCCGCTGGTGATTTTGCTCAGGCGGAAGCCCTGCACAAGAGATCGTTGGAGATACACGAAAAAGCCCTGGGGCCCGAGCACCCCAAGGTGGCGGCAAGCCTCAATAACCTGGCATTGGTTTATTATTCCGTTGGTGATTATGCCAAGGCCGAGCCCTTGTTCAAGAAAGCCCTTGCCGTACGTGAAAAGGTGCTGGGACAGGCTCATCCCGAGGTCGCTACAAGCCTGAACAACCTTGCACTGCTTTACTATTCTCTCGGTAATTATGCCGAGGCCGAGCCCCTGTTCAGAAAGGCCCTTGCCATACGTGAAAAGGCACTGGGACCGGCACATCCCGAAGTTGCCGCAAGCCTCAACAACCTGGCGGCGCTCTATGAGCCTCTTGGTGATTATGCCAAGGCGGAGCCTTTATATAAAAAATCGCTGGCCATAAATGAAAAAACCCTGGGACCGGAGCACCCGGAGGTTGCCACAAGCCTCAACAACCTGGCAGAGCTCTATTATTCCCTCGACGATTACGCCAAGGCGGAGCCCCTGTATAAGAGATCCCTTGCCATACACGAAAAAAACCTGGGACCGGAACACCCCAGGGTGGCAACAAGTCTCAATAATCTGGCACTGCTCTATTGCTCCCTTTGTGATTATGTCCAGGCGGAGCTTTTCTTGAATAGGGCTCTGGAGATACGTAAAAAAGCATTTGGACCCGAACATCCGGAGGTTGCCACAAGCTTCAATAATCTGGCCTTGTTGTATAGCGCCCTTGGTAATGATGCCCAGGCCGAGCCCCTGTTTAAGAGATCTCTGGAAATACGTGAAAAAACGCTGGGGCCTGAGCACCCCGACGTTGCCACAAGTCTCAATAATCTGGCATTGCTTTATGGTTTACAGGGGGATTGTCAAAAGGCTTACGATATTATGATGCGAGCTCAAAAGATCGAGGATTATATTGTTCAGCAAGTCATTGGACTAACGTCCGAGGATGAGAAAATCAATTTCATCTCTACTCATAATGAGCCTCTCTATGCGTTGCTTAGCCTTGCTGCTCAATATCAAGCCAAAGGCAATCAAATCAGAAAAGGAGCCTTCGATATATGGTTAAGAAGAAAAGGCATGGTACTCGAGGTGCAAAAAAAATTCCAGGAGTCTCTCGTTTGCTCGGATGATCCGTCGATAAAGGGAATGTTCAACGATCTGACACGGATAAGAAGCCGTCTTGCAAGACTGGTCTTCGCCGGTCCGGGTAGAATGAGCATCGATGCATATAAGAAGCAAATAGCCGAGCTCGAGGGAAAAAAACAAGATCTTGAAGCTCAGTTGACAAAGTTGAGTCGGGCTTTTGCCCGGAACGAGAAAGTGAGCAGGGCTGATACCGAAAAAGTGGCTGGAGCACTGCCCCATAAATCCGTCCTGGTGGAATTTGCAAGAATTGATCTGTATGACTTTCATGCCCGGGAAATCGAGGCCAGATGGGGACCACCACATTATCTGGCCTTTATCCTGCCGGCCGGAAATGCAGACCGGCTTAGCGTGGTAGACCTTGGAAAGGCCGAGGAGATAGATAAGGCCATTGGCGAGTTAACGAAATCCCTGGATAAATATTCTCAGGATCCCGCGGGAGTCGCCATCGCGAAAGCCGCGTCGAAGGCCTTCGATCTGATCTTCAACCCTTTGCAAAAAGGCCTCGGGGATACAAAGGAGATTTTCCTTTCCCCCGATGGGAGTCTTGACCTCATTCCCTTCGAAATACTTCGCAGGCCGAATGGACGCTACCTGATCGAAGACTATACATTCAACTATCTGAACGCAGGGCGTGACCTGCTCGGTTTCGACTCGATTCAAGAACCGGGAGGAAAAACCTTGCTTATTGGAGATCCCGATTTCGATCTCGGTGAAAAGGATAAAAGCATCGTCATGAGCAAGCTGGGATTGAAGAGAGCGGAAAGTGACGTCCCGCCTCTTCGAGTCGCGGCCCTCACAAGTCTTTCTTTCAACCGGCTTCCGGGCACCAAACAGGAAGTGGAGGCCATCCACGAGCTTATCGGCCAGGATAAATCCGAGCTCTACATAGGCCGTGAAGCCCTCGAGGATGTGCTCAAATGCCATGAAAGCCCGCGGATCATTCATTTTGCAACCCATGGATTCTTTCTCGATGCTCAAAACCTTCCCAAGGTTAAACCCTCGCGGGGAAAAACGCCAATCTCCGGAAGGGCCACACCGGCACAAAGCGCGGCCTACAAACGTAGTTATGAAAATCCCCTTACCCGCTCAGGCCTCATGTTGGCCGGAGCAAACAGGGCCATGCGCTCAGGCGTTATCGGACAGGGTGACGGCATCGTTACAGCGGACAAGATCCTTGAATTGCGGTTGAAGGGAACTGAGATGGTTGTGCTGTCGGCGTGCAAGACGGGGCTGGGGGAAATCAGGAACGGTGAAGGGGTTTTGGGGCTGCGCAGAGCCTTTCTTCAGGCGGGGGCCGGGAGCCTGGTCATGAGCATGTGGTCGGTTCCCGACCAGGAGACCAGAGAATTGATGATCGAGTTTTACAAAAATGCTCTGAGTGGAAAAATAAATCGCTGTCAGGCACTGCGCCAGGCTGCCATCAAAGAGATGCAAATTGTCAAGGAACGCTATGGAGGTGCGCACCCTGCGTATTGGGGAGCATTTGTGTTTCTCGGGAAGCCTTGATGGCGTCATGAACATTACATTCGGATGCCCGGGACGTATTATCGATCGATCTAACAAGGAGCTAAGATATGAAACAGCCGATCACTTTCTGTAAGATGTTGGTTTGCATTGGCCTGGCGCTGATTGCGACGGGTTGTCAGTCAGACAGGCATATCAAAACAACGCCCGGGGAGACTTTATCTTTTTTCGATTCCAAGGTCTTCGATCTGAAGTTATCCGAGTCCCTGGCATCGAAGCCCGACAGCTTCGAAGTGACTCCTTCGCCCGCCGCAGCATTGACAATCAACAATATCCCGGAAAAGCTGGATAAATGGTTTATGGTCGTCTATAACGCCGGCGGTACCGTTCAGGCCCAGCAGGTCGATCAAGTCGGATCGGACCAGCGTGGTGTCGCCGGCCTGGCTATCGATCTTGTCGTTGGAGTGTACAACCTGGTGAAGGATAAAATTCTTTATAAACCGGCGGAAGGGTATAACGTGACCATTCTTTATAAGGACGAAGGAGCTATCGAGCGTATCATCTTTACAAAACGCACGGATGAGTAAGCCGTATCGTTGAAGTTCGTCTTCCCCCCGATCCCATCCGCTCTCTGGCACATTCCTTGTACAACACTTGTTTCAAGACTGCTTCAGTCTGCCGGTTGTTTGTCGAAAAACGGAATCCATTTAAGTCTCCCTGAAACATGGAAGCCCAGGGGAGATTTAGGTGATTCCTCCCTTTTTTTGAGGGGGACTTTCGTTGCATAAGGAAGTTTTGGCAGTCCTGACCGGCCCTTGGTAGCGTTCAATGTTTCATGCCCTTTGAAGGGTAGGGGGAACAGTGACAATGAGCCAGATGTGCCGCAAGAATATTCTGATTCTGGATCCTGAAAGGGACACGATCGAGCTCTTTGTTCGAGCCCTGGAATCCCGTGGGGATTGCAAATGCTATTTTGCCTGTAAGGGAGAAGAGGCAATCGATCTTTTGAAGGACATCACGTTCGATCTCGTGCTTCTGGATATGAGTACCGGAATGGCGGGGGAATTCAGCCTTCTCAAGAAGATCCGTCGTTTGTTCCCTCACCTGGTTATTGTGATGGATGCTTACCTCCATCAAAAGGAATTCGTTACCGGCGCTCTATCCCTGGGGGCTCACGGCTACATTTTCAAGCCCATTAAAGTGGATTCCTTCAGAAAGAAGATCGATGACTTTTTTAGCATAGTGACGGCCTGAGTCATGTGAAAATGTATTCAAATAGGTGACACAACTGTCACCTGTTTGTTTCAGTCCGGCGGGACGGGAGATGACAGCATGGAAGTTTTATTCAGCAACTTACTGATACTACACTTTAAACGCCTTCTTTCCGGTTCGTGGCATACATGTTGCTCCAGGCTTATGTCAGACAGAGATGAGATTTAAGATTTGTTTCCAAGTGCCGATGGTGTTCGACAGCAAAAGAGGGAGGAAACTATTATGGCGAGGAAAGTATTGGTAGCGACGGATGGTTCGGAACATTCCATGAAAGCTGTACAGAGAAGCCTGGAAATGGCGGAAAAAGAAGATGCCCGTATTACCCTGATGTCGGTGGCCTACTACTCCAAGGACGATTTCGATGAAATCCCGCTGGGGATTCAGGAGAGGCTCGAGAGCCAAGCTGTCGAAGTTTTGAAAAAGGCAAAGGCACTCTTCGACGCCAAGGGGCTCGCCGTGGATACGATTATGGAGACGGGGCTGGTGCCGGCGAACAACATCATCAAGAGGGCCGAGTCGGATAAATTCGATCAGATTCTTATGGGCAGTACGGGTATCAGCGGTTTGATGCGCGTCTTGATCGGAAGCACGGCAGCCAAAGTGGTGGCTCATGCCCCCTGCTGTGTTTCGATCATCAGGTGATAGGGTTTAGGCTGGGGGCCTGTCCGGAGATTTCTTCCTCTCCGGTCGAAAGGACGGGAAAGGAATGTTCGAACAGCCTTCCTGGAAATATCCAGAAAAGGAGGTGGTACCGGGGGGGGCTTGGGTTTGTTGAGATGGGGGAGTGAAACACAGGTTTATTACTGGATACAACATGCATTCATGAGATCGTTATTTCAAATCAACGGCGTTGCCCAGGAGCTCAAGGGTGGAGAATCCGTCAACGGATGCTTCGCCGGCTCGATGTCTGGTCGCGCAAACCAGGGAGGTAGAGAGAAAATGAGTAAACTATGGACAAAGATCATCGGCCTGGTAGCCATGGTGGCCCTGTTTCTTCCGGAAGCGGTCCTGGCGGCTGGAGGAGGTAAGATCGCTCCTCTCGTCATCGTGGCGGATACGCGAAAGCTCGAAGGTTTGATGGCCTGGTGGGCTAATCTCTATAACGAGAGCCACGCCTTATTCACGGCGCTCACGGTTCTCCTCATTCCGACCATCGGTGTGGTCTTTGGCGTGATAGCCGATATCGTCATGACCCACATCGGGATCGACCTGAAATCCAGGGAGTTGTCGGAGCATTGATTCTAATCTAAATATCGATCTTAATTATTTACAAAGCATCCCATCATCCGGAGGGATCAGGAGGTTAAATCATGGAGTGGCTGTATATTCTCATGCCCATTGCTGGGGTCAAAATTTTCTGGCCTGGCTTGATCATTCTTGGAATCGGCGTTGGAATCATCGGAGGCTTTTTTGGAATGGGCGGCGCCTGGATGGTAACTCCCGGCCTCAACATTCTCGGTTTTCCCATGGCTTTCGCCATCGGAACCGATATTGCGCACATGGCGGGCAAATCGCTGATCTCGACCATGCGTCACGGCAAGTTTGGAAACGTGGACTACAAGCTCGGCTTTATCATGCTGATCGGTACCGTCGTCGGTTTTGAAATCGGCGCACAGATGGTCATGTGGCTGGAGCGTATCGGCAGTGTTGAAGCGACGGTGCGCTGGCTGTATCTCTTCCTGTTGGCATTTATCGTCTGGATGGTCTTCAACGACGTGGCCAAGAAGAAGAAGAAGGATAGAGAAGCCAAAGCCGCGGGTCGAGAAGTGGATCCTCTCTCAACCGGCGTGGAATGGCACAAGACGTTTCATAAGATCAAGATCCCTCCCATGATCCATCTCAACGTGGCCGGTATCTACTGCTCGGCATGGCTGCCCATCTTCGTCAGCTTCCTGACCGGCTGGCTGGCGGGTATTCTCGGAATCGGCGGTGGTCTGATCCGCATGCCCTCTCTCATCTACATCATCGGCTGCCCGACTCACGTAGCCGTTGGAACGGATCTTTTCGAAGTTATGATTTCCGGTCTTTATGGCGCGGCAACCTACACTTTCAAAGGCCGTACCGAGCTCGTGGCGGCAATCGTCATGCTGGTCGGCGCTTCCATCGGCGCCCAGGTGGGAACCGTTGCAACCAAGTACATCAAGGGTTACGGCATCCGCATCGCTTTCGGCGTGGCCGTTATCGGCTGTGCGACCTCAATCGTGCTGAAGATGCTTCCGACCTATATCCCCGAAGGAAAGTTTTTCTTCGACACTGCGGCTACAGTAGTCGTTCTGGGTGTCGTGACCGTCATGTCCCTCTACATTCTCGTCAAAATGCTGCAAGGCGCCAAGGCGGAAGTTGCCGCAAAGAAGGCGTCGATGGCCCGGCAAGCGGCTTAAGCTGGAAGCTCGATTTCGAATCACACTCTTATACTAAGAGGGAGGCAGGAATAATGGTTAGAAAACATAGCTGGTTGGCTTTTATAATGGTCATTTTGCCCTTGGCGCTTCTAGTGGGTTGCGGGGAATACGGCAAGGTGGACCAGGGAAGAGTGGTCAAATTCGATAAAGACAAGAATTCGTGTGTCGTTATCAGGGATATGAAGGCTGACCCCCAAAATCCCGACTACAACCACCTTCCGCCCATGACCTATATTCTTCCGACCGATCCCAACGAGACCGGCGCGGAGCCCAAGGCCGGGCAACGGATGAAGCTGGACACCAAGAACCGGCAGATCGTCATCTTCGACACCGCAGCGCAGAACTTCAAGACGATCAGCTACACCCTGATCGATCAGAAGGAAAACGTGGACAAGAAGGATCCGCTGGTGTTCGATAAGGTTGAAGGCAAGGGCAAGAAATTCCCCGTGGTGGACAGAGACAAGAAGACCATCTCCATCTATTCGGGCCGTCAGAAAATCCTGGTCACCTTCTCGCTCCCGGATGAATACTTCACCCTTCCCGACAGTTGCTGGGACGCCGGTGACGAAGTCCGGATCTATTACAAGGAAGAAGGCAAGGCTCGACGCTTCATGAACATCAGCAAGACGGATATTTACAAGAAGTAGGACATCCATGGTCCGTTGGCTTATGGCGATGAGAAGCCGGTCGAGCACGGTGTAAGAGCGGGTCGAAAGCCGATTGAGCCTCGATTGATCACAAAACAGGGATCGTCTTTGGTGGGATTTGAAATAAACCAAGGGCGGTCCCTGTTTTTTTATGATAGAATTCAACCTTGAGATATGGAAAATTACTGAAACCTTCCTTCTATCGTTTTGAGTCGGGATAGAAGGACTCCGACCAGAAAGGAACCGGGCCGAGGATGAATTTTCAGCAAAAAATCGCGGTGGGTGTTTTGGATATTCTTCTTATTGTCGAGATATGTGCGAGCATCATTATAGCCAACCATGACCCTGAGAATTTCACTCCCATCTTCTTCAAGTACTTTTTTGCCATGCTCATTCCTACCCTGATCGTGTCCAAGATCGCCATTAAAATGCTTCGATCCCGTGAGTCGGAGTCCAAAGCATGAGCTTGGAGCAGGTAACCCGATTGAGGGATCTGGCCGGGAAAGTGGCTGCCGTTTGCTGCGTCGTCTTTATTCTGGCGGCCTTTGACGGCTTGATTTTGCATCTGAAACAGCCGGAAAACGCCTTTGATCTGCTTCCCGGGGGGGCGGTCAAGCTCAACGGGTCGTTGAAAGAAAACGTTAAAAGCCTCGATGATCTGGGCTACGCGGCCGATTCGGCTCTCATGCGGCTTACCTTCGAGGCAACCCATACGGGGTTTTGGCTGGGTGGCTTCATGTGGCGAGGCCTGCTGACGTTGAATCCGGAGATCCCTCCGGGTGAATACAGCCTGGCGGTGAGCTCAAAGGATAATCCGAGGGAAAAGCCTTCCTCCGTTTTCAAGATCAGGGTCTATGAGGACGCTCAGCAGCTTCGTAAGAATTCCAATTCCATGATGCTACGATATCTGAATACCTCTCCCTGGTGGGTACTCATTGGATTTTTGGCTCTGACCTGCATGGCTTTCGGAACCGTATTCTTCTTCTCCCATAAAAGGGAGAGTCTGTTGGCCTTCGAGGGGAAGGCAGAGGTCTATCACATAAGAAAGGGAGACGATGGATATGAAATCACCTTCGGCCTGGGAACGCATCACGGCCTTCAGTCCGGAGACAGCCTGATTCTCCTGGATGAAAAGGGAAAGCCCGTGGGCAATATAGAAGTACGGCAGGTTTTTGAGCACGATTCGATGGGCGTGGTGGGGCTGAGCAGTCCGGTCAAGCCGGGATTTATCGTGTGGGTGGGCAGGTGAGGAATACGGGCATAATCTGAGCTTTTCACCGCAGAGGCGCCGAGTACGCAGAGAAAACGCAGAGGAGCTTTATATGGAATTTTAACGATTCTCCGCGTTTTCTCCGCGTCCTCTGCGTCTCTGCGGTGAACACAAGAGCTCACTCCAGGGCATAATTTCCTTCCAGGAAGCTCTTGGCGATTGTTTCCACGCTGGCCTCGCTGTGCATGAGCATGTCCATTTGCCGGGTGAATTGAAGCAGTCGGCCGATGATGTCCAGGCGCTCTTCGATTTCCGAGGCTTCATACTTCTGAAAGCGGGCGTCGGCTCGATCCCCCATAACGTCAACGGTGAAATCCAGAGCTTTGAGGATGGCGGCAATGGCTCGTGCGCGCCGATTTCGGCGAACGTCGTCGGCCGCGCCGCCTTTGAAGGAAAAGGTGATGTAGTTCTTGTTGACGGTCTGCCCGCAGTAGGAATCGAGAATGCTGTAGTGGTAGCCGACCCTTGAGCTGAAATTGAGGTACTTGTCGGAAATGATGGCGTAGCTGCGGTCACCGAACCTTTCGGCGGTATAGGGATTCGAGAGCATCTGCTGGCCCATGACGGAGAAGAAGCCCTTGAATTCAACGGCTCTGGGCTTTTGAAAGCGCAAATCTTCGTGCAGCATTCCCTTGAGAACGGCTTTGAAGGGTCTTGAAGCCACCTCATTGGGCGTTACCCTCCCGAAATGCCCGAGGCTCTTTTCCACCAGACCTCCTCCGAGATCGATAATGTGAAGATCCAGAGGGATCGAACAATCGAGCTTCACGGCGCACCCCTCGCCACAGGAGACTATGTCGCTTATCTGAAACATCTCGGTATAGGAAAATTCGTGTACCAGTCGCATGATATCATGAAGGGAACGACAGCGCTCGGGTGCGAACTCGGGTGAGCGTGGATCGATGAGATGCAGAGGGGCGATGGATTCAGCCACCTGCTCCAGGGTCTTGTAAACGGGTGTATCCCTGATAGTCGAAGTTTTGGATGTCCGCAGGGTCAGGAGCTCCGGTACCTTCCCCTGGTAGACCCTGCCTGAGTAGGCGTCGACGGTGACTTCCATGCCGGTGGGGATCAGAGAGGTGGCCGCTTTGGCGTCAAGAATCGTGGGGACACAGAATTCACGGGAAAGGGAGGCCATGTGCCCGGTCACGCTCCCGGAGTCCGTGACGATGGCCTGAGTTTTTTGCATGACGATGACGAATTTGGGTGAAGAGTGTTTGGCGATGAGCACTGCGCCGTCGGGAAAATTCATGAGGTCGTCATCCGAGTGGACCTGGAAAGCCGGTCCGAAGCCGACGCCCGGGCAGGCTACGGTGCCGTTGTCGGACAGCAGCGCATATTGTGTGAGCTTCGGAGTGATCGTATCTTTCTCTGCTCCCGCTGGGGCTTCCAGGCGAAGGGGGCGAGTCTGAAGGATGATGATGCGGCCTTCTCTGTCAAGTGCCCATTCTATGTCCTGGGGGCATCCGTAGTGTTTTTCCAGGCGGAGAGCGTGGTGGGCTAGAAGGCGGATCTGAGCCGTCGAGAGGCAGGGATGATTTTGCATCTCGGACGGTACCGGGATCTCATGAAGTCCTCCTTCCGGGTTGCTGACCAGTTGAACCGGCTTGGGAGGGATTCTGGATTCGAGGATGGCGAGGCTTCCGTCTTTGGCGACGACGTAAGTATCCGGCGTGATGATCCCGTCCACGGCGTAAGGCCCCAGCCCCCACACTGCGGTGATGATGACGTTGTCTTCCAGGAGATTGAAGGGATGGTGGGAGTAGGCTACTCCGCTCGCCACCGACTCTACCATTTGTAAACACGCAACACTCATGGCGATATCTTCGTCCCGAATGCCCTTGTTGTGGCGATAGGCGATGGCTCGGGGCGTAAAGAGGCTTGCCACGACGAAGTTGTAGGTTTGGACCAGCCTTTCACGCGGCACGTTGAGCACCGAAAGATACTGGCCCGCATAGGAAAGCTCACTGTCTTCACCGATGGCGCTGCTCCGCAAAGATACCTGTACGGAGGGCTCCCCCGAGCTCTTCTCCCGGATTCTCTCCACCATGGCGTCGTAGGCGGAAAGAATGGCGTCCTTCAATTCTCCCGGAACCGGTGCCGAGATGATCAGCCTCTGGATTTCCTCGCTGACCAGATTTACCGTTTCGGGCTGGTTTGGATCGAGCTCCATCTTCTTTTTGTTGATTTCATCCACGAGCTCGTTGGCCGAGAGGAAAAAGTCGAAGGCTCTGGTCGTGATGGCAAATCCCTCGGGAATGGGAAGGTTGACCCCGTTGAGCACCTCTCCGAGGTTGGCGCTCTTGCCGCCCACCCAATCGATCATCTCACGATTGATCCGGGTGTAGGAGAGTATCCATTCCGTCAGGGGGCTTTCTTTTCGATTGCCGAGATCTTTCTTGATCTTCGCGTTGATCTTTTCCAGGACTTCGAACAACATAAAATACTTGTTGCCGGAAAGAGCATTGAGGCTCTTGATCATGCGCAGGGTGTGGAAAACGGCGCGCGCCGATTGAGAGCGGGCATAGGACATGCCGAAAATCTGATGCCCTTGCAGCTTCACTTCCATGTCCGTAATGATCTTGGACAGCTCCGCATTGGAATCCAACAGCTCTTTGAAGCGTTCATACTTGTTCTGGAAAATCTCGGTGAGGTTGCCCTTGGGGGGCTTTCGTCCAAAAGGAATGAATCGCTTGAAGAAGTTCAGCTTCTCTAAGATGTTCGGCATATTCTACCTACCCTCCCGATCTGTTCCCAATGATGATTTTCAACGCTCGGGAGCTGCCCCCAGGTTTTACCGTACATATCACAGGCCTATTGCGCAGTCAACAAACCGGGAGATACTGCTGTCGCTTGTGCTGCTGTCAGCTTGCGTCCTGAAGAGTGCTTCAATGCCTGCCGGGATTTCCATTCTTCATTTGACTTTGAATCGCACTTGCATGGAAAATAGAAATGGCGTTGGTTCCTTTTTGCGTTCCTTCGCGACTTCGAATGTTGCCTGAACGGCGAAAATACAACACGAAATATTTCAGATGAGTCAGGAGGGAGCAATATCGTGCAGCTCAAAAAACTACGTGTTCGGGATATTTTCTCCTGGGAAGTCTTCTTTGTCCTGAGCACCACCTTCGTGATGATCGTCCTATATTTTGCCATGGTGCCTTTCCTTAGCCGTGTGGAGCTCCAGGCCTGGGATCTGCACTTTCTGAGACGGGGGATCATCCAACCCTCGGGAGCGGTTGCTTTTGTAACCATCGATGAAAAGAGCATTGCCAGGGAGGGACGATGGCCCTGGCCCAGGCGGCAGATTGCAAAGCTTCTTGAATCGATCGAGCAGCATGGAGCCCGGGTTGTGGGACTGGATATGGGATTTTTCGAGCCGGATCTCAATATCCGCAAGAAGGCTATTCTAGACATTCGGGATCGTCTCGATCAAGATGTCGCTTCGGCCTCCTTCAAGCGGGTCATTTCCCAACTGGACACCATCGCCGAGCAGGAAGACGAAGATATCATCCTGTCGACGACCCTCAAACGCCTGTCCATTCCCCTTGTTCTTGGCCAGTTTTTTTTCTTCGAAAAAGACGCTTACATTCCTCCGCCTCCACCTCCCGGTGCTCTGGAGAACGTCGTTTTTCCCATCGTGCATATCAAGAAGGAGCCTCGCAAAACCACCCTTAACGAGGCGGTAGGCATAGCGCCCAATATCCCCATCATTCGGGAAGCCTGCCGGTACGCCGGGAGCTTCAATGTCATTCCCGATCAGGATGGGACCGTTCGTTGGATGCCCCTGGTGATTCGCTTCGACAATCAGCTCTTTCCTTCCCTGGCCATGGAAACGCTGGCGGCGGCATTTCCCGACGTTCCCTTGATGATCAAAGCGGACGATTTGGGAATCCAGGAAGTGCGCCTGGGCTCGGTCAGCATTCCAACCAATACCCGAGGGGAGCTGCTGGTAAATTACTATGGCCCCGCCAATACTTTCCCCTCCTTTTCCGCCACGGAGCTGCTTCGTAACGAGGTGCCCGCCGATTGTCTGAAAAACCGCCTGGTATTGCTCGGTAACACAACGGAAGGACTTCACGACAATCGGCCCACCCCCTTCCATTCGTCTTTTCCAGGAGTCGAAGTGCACTGTACCGTTATGGAAAATATTATCCAACAGCATTTTCTTCACCGCTCGGACCGTTACACTCCCTTCTACGATTTGGCCGCACTGGTGGGCCTTACTGCTGTTTTCTTCATTCTGCAGTCTTTCGTGCACGGCGTTCTACTCTCGGGGGTTGTCCTGGGTCTGATCGGGGGCTTCATTGCACTGACCCACTACTTTTTTATCAGTCATGGATTGTGGCTCAATCACATTTTCCCTTTACTGAACCTGTTGGTCAGTTATCTGGGTACTTCCGTCTATCGCTATTTGAAAGAAGAGAAGGAGAAACGGGTTATCCGCCAGACGTTCAGCCTTTATGTCCACCAGGCCGTCGTGGAGGACATGCTGGCCAATCCCGAGAGGCTGCGCCTGGGAGGCGAGAAGAGAGAGCTCTCCATCCTTTTTTGTGACATTCGAGGCTTCACCTCGCTCTCCGAAGATCTGCCTCCTGAACAGTTGGTGCCTCAGCTCAATGAATACCTGACCCGCATGACCGAAGTGGTCTTCGAGCATCACGGCACTCTGGACAAATACATTGGAGACGCCATCATGGCCATCTTCGGCGCCCCGCTCGCGCAGGAGGATCATCCGCTGCGGGCGTGTGCGGTAGCACTCGACATGGTGAAAACCCTTCAGATCCTCGATGAAGAATGGAAAGCGCGGGGACGGCCGCTTTTTCGGATCGGGATTGGAATCAATACCGGGCTGGTGATGGTCGGCAACATGGGATCGGAGCGACGCTTCGATTACACGGTGCTGGGCGACAACGTGAACCTGGCATCGCGCATGGAGGGATTGACCAAGGTCTACGGGGTCACCATCGTGGTCAGTGAATACACCTGGGCGTATGCAAAGAAGATATACTTCGGCAGAGAGCTGGATGTTGTCCGTGTGCAGGGGAAGCAGAAACCAGTGGCCATCTATCAGTTGATGGGGCTCAAGGAAGAAAAGCCTCGCCACCAGGAAGCCCTGGATATATATCATGAAGGAGTTCGACAGTTTCGGAAGGCAGAGTGGAAGAACGCCATCGCCACGTTCGAAAAAGTAAAAACCTGGTGGCCTGACGATCCACCCTCCGTCATGTATCAAAAACGGTGTCGGGACCTGCTGGAAAAGGGCGCCGTCAGTTGCGACTGGGGGTATATCACCGTTATGGATGAAAAATGATCGGATGTCCGCAGGCTTCCTGACCACACGGTTCGAAATTCCAGCGTGGCGGTCCACTACAACACTTCCGGTGCTCGATTGCGTGGGCGGAGATTCTCCTTACTCTTCCACACTTTCACCTTCGACTATATCGAGGAGTCCATCTCCATTCCAATCGAAGACCAGATCCCCGTCATCTCCACTTAGCGCTATGGCCAGCCTATCCGTACACCTGGCGACGTAAAGCTTTCCTATGACTCCACCACCTTGTTCAACCAGCTCAGCTTTCCCGGCTTCCTCGATGTCATCGTCCAGGCAGTCGATGGCATCCTTTTTCGCTTCTTCAGCAGTTTTACCTACACCGTATATTTCATAGCCTTCCCGATAGAGAACGAACATATTTTCTTCCTTCGCAGGGGCGACCAGGCTCGCTGATCATGGACGCTTGCCGGTATGTTGAATTCGCAATTCTTGTTAGCGTGCATAGGGATTGAAGGATAGGGTGAAATCTGCATCCTTCGCGTTCCCACGCTCCAGAGTGAGAACGAGAGGGAGGCAGGCCCTTATGCGTGCTAACCAATTTTTCATCATATAGTTCCGGAGTCTTTAGCGATCTATATTTTACTCTGACTGTTTCACGGTATATTCAAGAGTATCCATGGTTTTCCATGCGTCGGTGCCGTTTTCATCGATCAGTGCTTTCCATTCCATCACCACGCGCGGCCCATTGATAGTCACAAGTACATAACCGTAATGAACATCGTCATGAAAATCTTTGACTATTTTGTCGCCTTCAGCATACGACTGCGGCTCCCATTTGCTAAACGGAGCCCCCCCTGAGCCCGTCAATACCTGGTAGATGGCGTGTCCGGCCTGGTCATTGATATGTGCTCGATTATACAAATGATCGTGTCCACAGAAGTAGATCCTGACGTCCGCATTTCCGAGACTGTTCCAGAAATCATCGCGCTCCTTGGGATAAGAAGCCAGCGAGTCCGTGTGATTGACTCTGTAGGCAGGGGCATGGCCGTAAACGAAGACGTGGGGCTCCTTGTTTTTCTTCAGTTGTTCGTCCAGCCAGGACTGATTCACCCTGAAGGGAGTGATGAGCTCGTCCAGTCCGACAAAAAGTGCATTCTGATGAACAAAGCTATAAGTGTATTTCTCTTCTCCTGCCGGGCCATTGGAAGGAATCCACGAGTCGGCGAAGGCGGCCAGGTATGCGGTTCGAAGCTCGGGGATGGGCAGGCTTTTCGGAGCTGCGGCAGCATCCGGTGGCCACGGATACTTGCCGGGATCGGCATAAGGACCGTCTTCATGATTTCCCCGAATAGGATAGACCTTTATGCCCGAATCATAGACCGGGGCCATCGCCTTTCTCCACGTTGCGAACTGACTGGCGTAAGGGGTCTGGATCTTATACCAGCCATTCACCATGTCTCCGGGAATGATGACCAGCTCCACGCCTTCTTTTACGATATCTTTAGCCACGGAATTGACCACGGACTCATTTACGCCTGATTTATCAAGATTAGCGGGGTCGCTGTCTCCGCGTGTGTCGCACAACACAGCGTACTTCCACGACGATTGATTTTGAGCCCATGCGACGGGAAGGAACAATTGCGCCGCCAGTACCACTACGGTGAGAAGAACGAGCCAGCTTGTCCTCGAGATACTCCGTTTGACAATTCTCATTCCTGTATCCTTTCTTTTCCTTTTCCATAAAATCACATTTCAGCAACCTGGTGGATCGAGAATCCGGAATGGTCAAAACGGCCTCCCGAGCAGTGGGTGTGTGGCTGAGGAGGCTCTTCGTGCTTTCTTGTCAAGGGGTCTTTTGGGGCTGCTTCTCCTGCTTCTTTTTATCCTTTTGCTGCTGTTTCTGGGTGTTCTGTTTTTGCCCCTTCTCCTTGTCTTTCTTACTCTTGTCTCCCATTGCGCTTCTCCTCTTCACATCATCCTTGGTTAATCACAAATCCCGAGGCTTCTCCGCAGTAAGCTCCACTGCCCCATAGAGCCTTTCTGCCACCGGTTGACAGTCTACCTCATGGAATACCGGCCATGTGGCGCGGAAGGATACCCTTCCGTTCTCTTGCGCTCTATCGCATAACGGATGGATCGGTCGAGGAGAGGCTCACTCATCTCATCCTTGACCGGATAGTCGGCGGCACCGGCTCGTATTGCCACCATATCCACCTTGTAATCATAAATTGGTTGGCATGGTGAACAAAATCGCTAAATCTACGCTCAACATAGCTGGTATCCGGGACTTTCTCTTTGAATTGCTGAGCGTTATCGATTTGGGCTTCGTTGGTCCGGCTATATCCAACACGGCAGACACGGGGCAATTGGACTACACGGGCGCAACGTGGTTTGTGGACTTGTACGGCAGCTACTCCTACTACCAGCTCAAGACGGCCCAGCTACCTCGTTTGGCCCATTAGCTGAGAACAATGGAAAGGTACATCCGGGCAGAGGAAAGGACAAGGACGGAGAAGGGCTTCTTTTGGCTTCTCAACCGCCTTCTTCGCCCTCTTTGATTTCTTCTTTGAACGGTCTAATGTGCGCTCTTGTGTTCACCGCAGAGACACCGAGGGCGCAGAGAGGACACAGAGAATTGTTGAAATCCTTATGAAGCTCCTCTGCGTTTTCTCTGCGCTCTCGGCGTCTCTGCGGTGAAAAGCTCACATTGTGCCCGTTTGAAGTATATTAACGCTGATTGGATCGATATGTTCGACTGCTCCATTGACCATCGAAACCCATGACAAGGGTAGGCTCGTCGCTGAGGCACACCTATGCATTCGGTTCGACGGACACCAGGCGGCTTATGACGGAGTCCCTAGGAACATTGCATATCGATGCAACCTGTTTCGGATCGAACCCCAGACAGAGGGCGAGCAGTTGATTGTAGTCGAAAACCGGTATCTTGTAGCGATCTTCGCCAATCTGCTGATTCAGGGTATTCTGAACCCTTTCCATATGCATCAGACAGGTGCCACAGGAGACGGCGATAAAATCGGCCTTTGTTTCATCGAGTATGGCATCGAACTTTGATTTTGCAAACTCGATAGCCTGCTCCGGAGTGCTTTTCATGAATCCGCCGGCTCCGCCACAGCATTGCAGCTCACGGCTGTACACGTCCACCGTGGCTCCAAGCGCCTCCGTCAACTGCCGCATGCCCTTGGGCGCCCTCGCGGAGTCTTCAAACCCCACGACCTCGCTTGGGAACAAGGTATGGCAGGGATACTGAACAATACCATGGAGCCCCTTCAGACTCTTTTTGATATGCGCGGCGATCTTCTCGGGGCCTATTTCCCTGTATAGGACCTCGGATATATGGCGTACTTTCGATTTTCCCGTGACCTTTCGCCCAGTCGGCTCGAGGAGCTCATTGACGCGAGCCATCTTTTCTTCGTCATGCATCACATGCTCCCGTGCCATGCGAAGGACACTGTAGCATGAGCCGCACTGGACGACGAAATCAAAGCCCTTCTCCTCGGCGATGGAAAGATTCCAGCCGCTTGTCGCCATCCAGGCTTCTTCATCGGCTGACGGGAAAGCACCGAAGGACGGACAGCAGACATAGTTGTCCGCATCCACCAGATCGATGCCGAGAACAGACATCGACGCCCTTATTGCCCGCTCCACGTCCGGTCGGACGGCAGGTATATTACAGCCTGGAAAAAAACATAATTGCATTAGTCAGTCCTCATATGTGTGAAAATGATCGCTCAAGGCAAGGTGCCGACCGATCATTTTCACATCTCACCTATGATTGTGAAGTAAAACAACCAGGTTCAACTGAGAGTCGCTTGCTTCATCCGGCGAACATATAGTCATTGTCGCTGCATACCTGTGTCTTCATGAGCATTTCACGAAACAATTCCAGTTGTTCGGGATTGTTGGTTATCGTATTCAATTTAGGCAGTCCCAACGACTCGCGTAACTCCGTGTTCACACCAACGGCCTGCGTATAGCCCCTCTTATAGATATCGACTATCGCCGGAGGCACCCGTGTTTCATCGTTTTTGCACTGCCATTGCCGAATGGCGAGAATCATCTCGAACGGCATGACATTCATCGGGCACATCTCTTCACATCTTGAACAGGAGACGCAGGCCCATGGAGTGTCATCCTGGAGGAGCTCCTCCTCGAGTCCCAGGATCACCTTGCGGGCCAGATTTCTTACCAGAAGCGGCGGGTCTCCATGGGAGGCAGGACATCCGGACACACATGTGCTGCAGTTGAAACAGAAATGGAGATTACCCGTGTCATAGATAGCCTTCCATAAATCCTTGCTCGATTCTTCTTGTAAATCCATAATCACCACCTCTTATCCCGCAATTGATGAAAGCAGATTGTCCATGAGCTTTGCATCGATGACAGCCATCAACTGCTTGTCACTCCACCCTCGGACCTCGGCCGCATTGTTCTGACACTCGGCGGCACACATGCCGCATGCCTGACACGCGGCGGCATCGATATCGATGCATTTGTCCACTTCATTATACGATCGAGCCCCATACGGACAGATGTTTATACATCTCTGGCACCGGATGCAGAGGGCATCTTTCACCATGGAGGTGATAGCGGCTGAATGCACTTCGCGGCCGGACAAGTACGTATATACTTTCTGGGCCGCGGCTTCCGCCTGCAGGATCACATTTCTGAGCGGCATCGGAGAATGGGCCGTACCGGCCAGATAAAGGCCAATCTTCTGGAATTCAATGGGACGCCATTTCGAATCCGCCTCGGCCAGGAACCCGTCCTCGGTCAACGAAACACTGAAAACATCGGCAAGTCTCTTGTTTGACTCTTCAGGATCGATGCCGGTGGAAAGAGCCACTATATCCGCGGGCAGCTCCATTTCTATTTGCAGGACGGGGTCCATGAATTTTACGACCGGTTTTCCATCGACTATGTCCACCCGCGGCTTATTATCCAGGCTGTAATTTACAAAAATAATTCCGGCTGATCTCGCCTTCGTATAGTATTGCTCGTAGTTGCCATACGTCATAACATCGCGGTAGAAGATGAAGATACGGGCATCGGGATTCTTTTCCTTGATCGTCAGGGCATTGCCAATCGCTCCCATGCAGCAGATACGACTGCAGTACCGGCGCCCATCCTTCTGCCGTGAGCCAACACACTGGATCATCACGACATTTTCGACTTCGCCTACATCGATGTCACCGCTGGCAAGACCTTTCTTCAATTGCGACTGGGTCAGGACCGCTTCCGAGGACCCGTAACCGTATTCGGTTGTAGCTCCCTCATGCGCACCCGTGGCCATGATCAGTGCACCGTGATGCAGATACGTATTTTCTCCAGTATCCTTAAAGTGCAGTTTTGACTCGAAGGAGCCAAGGGTACCGACGGTCTTTTCGACTTCACAATTCAGATGGACCTTTATGTTCTTGCTCTCGAACACTTTCAGCTTCATATCCGTAGCCATCGCAACAGGAGCCAGTCCATCGATCGTATGCTCCACCTGAGTGCCGAGATACCCGCCCAGGTGTGCTTCCTTCTCAATGAGGTGAACCGCTACACCCCGGTCCGCAAGGGAGAGGGCCGCCTGCATACCGCCGATACCACCGCCGACCACAAGGGCGGCCTGATTGATGGGCAATGTGCCGACCTGCAGGGCAGGCTTGAATTTCAGCTTTTCGATATCCGCCTTGACTTCCGTGGCTGCGCGTAATGTCCAGTCTCCGGTCGAGGGCTCGACCATGCCTCTCCTGGCAATTCCGAACAGATCGAAGATCTCGGCCATGGAGGAGTTGAATCCTGCCTTTCTTGCCACATCCTTGAGCTTCCGTCTGTACATGAAAGGCTGACAGGCCCCGATCAGCAATCGATTGCCTTTGGTCTTGCCGAGGATGTCTACGAGCGCTGTTCCTCCATCGGCCTTGCAGATGGAATTGATGACGCTAACATCACCCACTCCACGGGTGCGCTTCAATTCGGCACTGAGAAGCCCATAATCGAGTCCTTCCGCACCTGCCTTTTCACCACATTTACAGAGGGCAACCGAGACCAGGGGGAGCTCCCGCTCATGGGCGGGCGGCTCGGCGATCTCTTCCTCCCGCACCGTGTCAAGACCCAGGGTGGACAGAAATTTGACCGCCTCGCCCGCCGCGGCAATACCGCTGGTCATAGACTCACTGACGTCCGTTAGCCCCATCAGCGAGCCGCATAGGAACAGGCCGGGCCTGCCGGCAACCCTGACCTTGCTGGAGGGCTCGGTAGCGAGAAAACCGCGCGCATCCAGGCGTGCATTGACCAGATCGGCCCATTTCTTATGGGTTTCGAAGGGGACCTGGCCCGTTGACAGTACAACCAGATCATAGTCCTTCACAAAAAACTCGTTGGTCTCGGGATCGAGGTAGCGCATCTGGAGAATGCCGTCAGGCTTCACCATGACTTCCTGCACCCTGCAGCGGATAAGCTTCACCCCATGCTCGTCAACGGCCTTATCCCTGTATTGCTGAAAGCCTTTGCCGAAGGTCCGCATGTCCATATAAAAAATGGTGGCTTCAACTTCCGGCCCGCCTTTTTCCTTGGCTAGAACGGCCTCCTTGAGCGCAAACATGCAGCAAATGGAGGAGCAGTAGTCTCTGTTCTGACGCCTGTTTCGAGATCCCATGCACTGAATCCAGGCAATGTTCTTCGCAGGCTTGCCGTCTGAGGGCCGCCGGATCACATCCCCCTGATAGGTACCCGAGCCGCTCAGCATCCGCTCGAAGGCAAGGGAGGTGACGACATCCGGCGATACGGCGTACGATTTGGCATCATCGAATTCCTGCGTATTGTAGAGCTTTACACCTGAAGCCAGGATAATGGAGTGGATATCCCGTGACTCCACTTCGTCCCGGGCATCCAGATCGATCGCATTGGTCGTACACACCTTGAGGCACTCACCGCAACGGGTACACGCCTGTTGGTCGATGAGCAGCATCTTCGGTGTATTATGAGGAACCGGCTGATACACTGCCTTCCGCTTCGTCAGCCCGTGGTTAAACTCATCCTCGACCTCCACGGGACAGACGTCCAGGCATTCTCCCATCTCGTTGCAGATGGCGGGATCGATGAAACGGGCCCTCTTCAGGAGGTCGACCTTGTAGTTTCCCGCGTCGCCCTGCACCGAGGTGATCTCCGTGAACGGAAGGATTTCTATATTTTCATGAAACAGGCTTTTTCGCATACAGTACTGCGAAGCATACTCGCGGCCCACCAAGGGCAACATTCTGCACATGCCGCAGTGATCCGTCGGGAATTGGTAATCAAGCTTGGCCAGGATACCCCCCATCTGGGGTGAATCATCGGTCAGCAAAACCTTATAGCCGGCTTCAGCTAATTCTATGGCCGCCTTGATTCCAGAAATGCCGGCACCAGCGACGAGGACTGTGCCTATCGGCTTCTTTTCAGCCATAATAGCGCTCCTATTTGACTTGACCAGTCACTTCAACCAGCTCATCGGATTTAAATCCAGCCATCGGCTGCTGTTCATCCATGGATCGTCCCGCCTGATAGCTGAATCGGGCCTGGGTCTTATCGGCACATGTCCTGAACAACGGCATCAGGTCTATATCATTGGGGCATGCACTCGTACACTGACCGCAGCCCACGCAGAAAAGACTCATATGCGTCATGCGCGTTAGATGATAGAACAGGGTGTCGTTCGGCATCTTAAGCGTACCGGCCTGATCCGCCCACGCCATGAATTGCTCGCCGGTGTGGCGGAAGGTATCCGTAATAAATACGCATTCCTTGCAATAGCAGACCGGGCATGCAACCCGGCAATTGTAACAGTTGACACAGGCAGCCAGTTTGTCCCGCAGTGCCTCGAAGTTGCCGGCGTCAGATCGAAATTCAGCAAATTTCTTGTCCCTGGCCTCGGTGCGCGCCGCAACCAGCTTCTTCACCGCCTCGTCCCTGCCGGCAGGAGCTTCACCCGACTTCAGACCTGATTTTTCCAGGGCTTCCTCACCTTTTTCGGTTACCGCCTCGATGAAGACACTGCCGCTTCCAGCGCCTATTGCACACAATCTCATATCGATATTATCAGCCGTCGGAAATTCACAGATCTTGCAGGCACCGATGATATCGAAATCCGACAGGGAGGTCTTTCCAGCCTGGGCGTTCTCCAGGAAAGCCTCGGACGTTCCCGCCTGCTCCTGGAATTTGGCGAAATCGGTATTTTCATAGCGGCCGAGACAGTCCATGCCTATCAACAGAACGTCATCGAGATTCACTTGCTTCAATTTAGCGAGCTCAACCACAGCTCGGATCTCACAGGGACGCAGGACCATCGCAACCTTGCGGCCGGAGGGGCGCGAGGTGAGCGATGAGGCAATCTTTGCACCGCTTACGGCGGCCATGGGGGCGAAAGGATCTACCTGCGCGGTATGGGCGGGAGAGGTTACGAGCGTAAGCCGGACCCCTTTCTTGGTCTGAGCCATCGGAACAAGGACAGCGTCAACCGCGCCATTTTCAAGGATGCCTTTAAAAAATCCGGCCAGTTCCTTATTCAATTCGTCTTTCTTAAAAGACAATTTTGCGAATTTAGCCATTTTCTGTCATCTCCCTGTCTTCAAACTGCCATTTGACCCATATTCCGCAGGGGGCTTGGTCCAAGCTGCTTCAATTTCGCGGTCATATCGATTGCGATTTCCTTCAGCATGGTTCCCTCACTGGCTGCGATCCACCGAAGCCAGAAACGCTCTTCACCGATTCCATACTGCTTCAGAACCTCGGTGAGGAGGGCCACTCGGCGCCGTGCCTTCAGGTTGCCATTGATGTAATGGCAATCTCCAGGCCAACATCCACCGATCAGGACACCATCGGCGCCATTCAGGAATGCCTTGAGGACGAACTTCGGATCGACCATGCCACTGCACATGACCCTGATGATCTTGATGTTGGGCGGGTAGGAAAGACGGGAAGTACCGGCTAGATCCGCTGCGGTGAAGGTACACCAGTTACAGAAAAAAGCCACTATCTTGGGTTCGAATTCGCTCATCGCATAAAACTCCTTAGTTCAGTAAAAGCCCATCAATTTCCGCAAAGATCTGTTTATCGGTAAAGTGTCTCACCTTGGCGGCACCGCTTGGACAGGCGCCCGAGCAGCTTCCGCACCCTTTACAGATGGCACTGTTGACCTCGCTGATACCCGCGCTCGTATTGAATTCAATGGCAGAATAGGCACAAAGCCCGAGACAGAGCTGACAACCGACGCATATGTCAGGATCGATACTGGATATCATGGGTGGTATCTCAACCTGACCGGCGGAGCTCAGCGCCAGGCATTCCCCCGCGGCTCCCTTTGCCTGGGCAACCGTGTCCGGGATATCCTTCGGCCCCTGGCAAGCTCCGGCCAGGAAGACTCCGCTCGTCGGCGTGGATACGGGTGCCAGTTTGGGATGCTCTTCCTGGAAGAATCCGTCCGAGCCGATTCCGATACCGAACTTTCTCATGACATCGGGTGCATCCGGCCTGGCTTCCATGGCCGTACAAAGGATCACCATCTCCACCTTGATCTCGATCAGGCGGTTGGAAAGAGTATCTTCTCCCTTAACCGTCAGGATACCGTTCTCATCCTCGGTAATGGAGCCGGCCTTGCCGCGGATCATCTTGACTCCTTCGGCCTGGACCTTCCTGTAGAATTCCTCGTAGCCCTTACCGAAGCAGCGCATGTCGATATAGAAGTTATAGACTTCCGTGTCGTGCCCGCATTTGTCCTTCAGCAGATGCGCATACTTGAGCCCATACATGCAGCAGGTGCGGGAGCAGTATTCATGGTAATGCTGGTCGCGGCTGCCGACGCAATGGATAATCGCAACGCTCTTGGGCGCATCGGTGAACTTCAGCGGGTCTTTCAGATCGCGCTTCCTGAGCTTTCCGGACGTCGGACCGGTGGCGTTGGAAAGACGCTCGAACTCGATATTGGTAAAGACGTTCCGGTACTTGCCGTAGCCGTACTGGGTCATCTTGTAGGGATTCATCGGATCGAAGCCGGTGGCAATGATGATGGAGCCGACCTCGATGGTCTCCTTCTTATCGGTCATCTCATGGTCAATGGCGCCGGCCTTGCACTCATTGACACAGAGCTTACACTCGCAGCAGCTACCGCAAAGCACGCAACGGGTCGCCTCTGCCCTGGCCTGCTCCTCACTGAATCCCAGCTCGACTTCATTGTAGTTGGTGATGCGCTGTGCAACCGGAAGGACAGGCATCTTCGCGCGAGGCGCGCGCACGATATTTTTGGGAATCCCCTTCCAGTTACTCCCTGTCGGTTTGCCGGGTCTTTTTTCCGCAAGCTCTTCGCCCTGCAGATATTTTTCTATCGAAATGGCTGCCTGCTGTCCCGCTGCCACTGCTTCCACGGCGTTGGATGGACCGGTAAAGAGATCGCCACCTGCAAAAATGCCCTCATAACTCGTCTGATACGTCACGGGATCGGCCGCAACCGTCCCCCAGCGGGTCATTTGGACCCCTTCCGTGCCTTCCAGGAATCTACTGCTGACCTGTTGCCCGATGGCCGGAATAATCATGTCACATTCCATATTGAATTCAGAACCGGCAACGGGAACCGGTCTTCTTCTGCCGGATTCGTCCGGTGCACCCAGCTCCATTTTCACGCACCGAAGTCCGGTAGCCTTTCCACCTTCGCTCAGCACCGCAATGGGATTTACCAGGAGCTCGATTTTGACGCCTTCTTCCTCCGCGGCCTCGATCTCGCTCTTGGCCGCCGGCATTTCCGACTTGCTCCGCCTGTAGAGCATCTTCACTTCCGAGGCGCCCTGCCTGATGGCCTCCCGGGACGCATCTATAGCCACGTCGCCACCGCCGATGATCACTACCTGCTTGCCGGTCTTGACCGGTTGCTTGTAATTGAGCAGGTTGAGATAATCGATGCCGGGCAGGACGCCTTCGGCATCCTCGTTCTCGATGTTCAGTTTCACACTTTTCGGCGCACCGGCTGCCAGGTAAACGGCCTTGAACCCCTCATCGAAGAGACCGCCAACCGTACGGTCCTTGCCGATGGTTACATGAAGTTGAATATCAACGCCCAGTCTCTTGATATAGTTGACTTCCTGCTCCAGGATCACGGGTGGCAGCCGATAGTCGGGAATACCGAAACGGAGAACGCCTCCGGCAAAGGGAGCCTTTTCCAAAATTGTCGGATGGTACCCTTTTTTGGCCAGGAAATAGGCTGCGGAAAGCCCGGCCGGACCCGCGCCGATAATGGCTACCTTCTCGCTTTCAGGCTTTTTCTCGATAATCGGCAACGGCAACGTCGCCCAATCGACCTGGTCCGCGGCAAACCGTTTCAGCTTGGAGATATAGAGCGGGGAATCAACCTCCTGCCTGCGGCACTTGGACTCACAAGGGGCGGGGCAGATACGGCCGAGCGAACCGGGAAGCGGCATCTTTTCCATGATCAGCTCGAGCGCTTCCTTGTGCTTGCCAACCCTGATGAGAGCGACAAACCCTTGAATATTGATGCCTGCCGGACAGGTCTGCACGCAGGGGGCGCGATCCTTTTTATCTATCGCATAGCGGACCGGCACGGCCTGAGGAAAGGAAATATAGATGGCCTTGCGCATCTTGGTGTTGACATCCCATTCGTTCGGGGCTTCGATGGGACAGACCTTGGCGCAGTCTCCGCAACCGGTACAGTTCGACTTCACATACCGGGAGCGCTGATTGACCTCGACCTTGAAGTTGCCGATAAAGCCACTGACACTCTCCACCTCGGTATTGGTCATCAAATGGACGTTTTTCTCCTGGCCGACGGCCACCATCTTCGGCGTACCGATACAGGCCGCGCAGTCCAGAGTCGGGAAGGTCTTGTCGTACTGGAGCATGTGCCCGCCGACCGTGGGCTGCCGTTCCACCAGATAGGCCTGATTACCCGAGCTTGCGATATCCAGAGCCGCCTGCATGCCGGCGATACCGCCACCGACGACCAGGGTGTTCGGATTGACCGAGAATTTGCTCGGGAAGAGCGCATTCTGATTGGTGACCCGCATCAGACCGGCCCGTACGATGACAATCGCCTTGGCGGTAGCCTCATCCTCGCTTTCCGTCACCCAGGAGCCATGCTCTCGGACACAGACCATATGAAAGGCGCGATAGGGATTCAAGCCCGCTCTCTGGCAGGCGGCACGGAAGGTTTTTTCATGCATGCGGGGCGAACAGGAGGCCACAACCACACGAGTGAGGCTTTGGTTCTTGATTTCCTTTTCGATGAGATCCTGTCCCGGATCGGAGCACATGAACAAATAATCTTTAGCTACCACGACACCCGGGAAAGCAGCCGCATATTCCGCCACCTCTTTCACTCTGACTCGATAGGCGATGTTGATCCCGCAGTGGCAGATGAAAAACCCGATTCGCTCAGACATGAGGGCCCTCCTGAGAAAAGCTCATATTGTTATTTCCGGTCTTGCCTGATGTATCCGACAAATCGACCGACTGCAGAAGCAGTTCCGTAATATCCTGGACTTTTATCTTGTTTCCGACACCCAGTTTTGCGATGGCCTCATTGAGCGTTCGGATGCAGTAAGGACACGCCGTGACGATCACCTCCGCACCGGTGCCGATGGCCTCTTTGACCCGAATCTCTCCAAGACTTTCTTTTCCAACGCCGTCCTTCCATGGCCCACCGCTGCCGCCGCCGCAGCAAAAGCTCCGCTCTCTGTTATTCTGCATTTCAAGCAGCGTAACACCTGGAATGGATTGGATGATTTTCCTGGGTGCATCATATATGGAAGAATGTCTGCCGAGATAACAGGGATCGTGGTAGGTAACTTTGAGATCCAGCCTGTTGACGGGCTTGATGGAGCCCCCGTGAATGAGCTTATCCAGAAGCTCGGTAGAGTGAACATGGGCTATATTCTTCAGCCCTTCATAATTTCTTCTGAATGAATTCAGGCAATGAGGAGAGATAGTAAGTATCCTGGAAACACCGGCATCCAGAAACATCTCGGTATTTTTCCCGATCAGATCGGTGGCAACATTCGCGGCCCCGATTTTATCCACCATGTCACCGCAGCAGCTCTCCTTCGTTCCAAGAGCCCCATACGAGACACCGGCATGCTCGAGCAACCGGGAAAGAGCGATACCTGCCTTTTGACTGCCTTTATCGGCGCTTGTATCATAGGCCGTGGTACAGCATGTAAACAGGCAATACTCATGTTCCCTGGTATACGTCGGCAGCTTTGCGCCCCTGGCCCAATCCAGGCGATTTTCCGTCTTTCCTCCCCAAGGGTTACCGTCTTTCTTCAGACTCTTCACCGGCATATCAAAAGACCCCGGCAGGAATCCGGCATCGACCACCTGACGGCGGATGGATTTCATAAGATCGAGTACGCCGATACCGCGCGGGCACTGTTCAACACAACTGTTACAGGTGGCGCAAGTCCATGAGGCATCATCGACCGATACGTTTGAAGACCTGTCCAGAGAGATATCCCGGAGGATCTTCCGGGGACTGTAGCTGGCAACCTCACCCCAGGGACAAACCCCGGTGCAGGCACCGCACTGCATACAGCTCTGGAAGACCTCACCGACATCTTTCCGGATCGTGGCCGGGTCGACCTGAGAATCCCGCAAAGCCTTCTCTTTCAGTGTCGTCAGGAAAATGGCTAAAGGCCGGTACATAAGATGTGAGAGCTTGCCGAAGGGCAGCATCAAGCAGAGCATGCCAACACAGATTGCGACATGTATGACATAGATAGTGTAGGTCATGAGCGGCAGACCGGCAAGCCGGAAGATATGGACCATGATACCGCTGACCGCGATACTGACGATCAACATCAGGAAGAACATATCAGTGAAGTCCGAGTACCGGTGGAGATTCTGCTCCTTTTTGAACCATCGGCTGTACAGCATGGTGGTCGAGGCCACCATCAGGGCAATGGTCGCATAGTAGCCGAGCAGTCGGGTCGGATGCCAAAAGGGATGTACAATATCGGTTTGGAAGACAGATAGGTAGGCCATAACGAGGATTTCCATCGACACCCAGCCCGAGAACAGGAAGAGGTGCCTCCACCAGGCACTCCCGGGGCCGGTCCCGCATTTTCTCCACCGTTTCTGGGTGAAGTAGTTGATGATAAACACGGGCGCCTGAGTCATATAGAGGTAGAGCGGTATCTTCGTGCCCTGCATGATCCCGAAATACATGTGAACTGCATTCGAGAAGAGCATTAGAAAAACGAATCCAATCATGATCTGGTCACCGAGGTGGACCAAATGAACCGGTGCAAAAGTGGTGAGCTCCACGCGGTCGGTAACGACCGGCCCATGAAAGGCCAGGAACAGCATGATAACGAAGAGCGCTATGCCCAGAAAAGCACCCACCTCCATTTTAGGTGATGTATAGAATTTCTTGGCAAGTCCCGTCCAGTCATACTGGGTCATCAACCAGCGCCGGGTCGCCATCATGGTCTCGGCGGGCTCCGCGCCTCGTGGACAGTCGCTATTACAGTCACCGCAATAATAACAAAGCCACGGCTCAGGAGATTCCAACAGCTTATCTCGCAGGCCGAGCTGGAGATAACGATAAATTTTTCGAGGAAACGTGTTTTCCCCGGCAGACAAAGGACATGCAGATGCACAATTGCCACATTGCATACAGGCCTCCATATCCCTGGCCCCTAGCCTCTTGACCTCGCTGTACAAATCCGGGTTGATATTGTTTTTCTTCACAATCTTCCCCTTGAAAGTCCACACATGGGCGACACAAAACCGCTTTCCGCCCTACCTGGCAAAACATGTTATTACAATGCTCAAACACATGGATCAGTTATCTTATAACAGCGCGGAGCTTATGCATAGTCAAAAATAGTGTATCGCCAAAATGTACCCCCTTTGTATAGACAAAAATGAGGCTGCTCCATGGTGGGGCCCCCTGACTTTCCTCTGCCCGGGGATCAAACAAGCTTCAGATAAAATCCCTTCTCCCCGCCGGGAGGATAAGGTAACGCCGGGCAGCGACCCGAGCGCCGAGGCAGGGAGTAATGCAGGCGCAGGCCATCTTGTACCGCCCTTCTTATTTCTGCTCCTCCCGAGCTCCTAAAATAGACCCAAATGATCATTGCTCTCCGAACCAGATCTGACGCTGACTCTTATAACCCAGAGCCCGGCACTCGACAACTCCTGGTGGTCGGTCTTAACGAATCCCCGTTTTGCTCTCAAGGGCCAAATTCGGATTTGGTGGGCCAATCCACCTCAGCCGTCAACTGTCCAATCGTCTTTGCCGTTGACATTGAACAGAAGAAATAGTAGTCATTGTGTCCGTCTTGACATAACGCTAAATTGTAAGGAATTCATGGCGAGGAAGAAACGATAATGAGAAAGTTGAAGTTGACGATAGATGGCAATGACGTCCTGGCACTGGAGGGAAGCACCATTCTCCAGGCGGCGAAAAGCGCGGGGATCCGGATTCCAACGCTTTGCTTTCATGAACGATTGAAACCCATAGGATCCTGCGGGCTATGCGTGGTTGAAGTCGATGGGAATCCAACGCCCGTGGCGTCCTGCGAGACGCCTGTATCGGATGGCATGTCGGTGATTACCAGTTCGGACCGTCTTCTTTCCATACGTCAGGATATCTTGAAGGCCCTTCTCGTCCACCATCCTTTGGATTGCCCAATTTGCGACAAATCCGGTGAGTGCGAGCTGCAGGACCTCGTTTATGAACATGGCATTACAGGGGTTGAAGCGCCGGCACCGACCTCAAAATTTACCGCTCCTTACACCACGACTTTCCTCAAATCCTGGCCGCAACGCTGTGTCTCATGCCTGCGCTGCGTAAGAGCCTGTACGGAAATTCAGGGACATTACGCTCTTTCGGCATCGGACGGGCCTGATGGCAAGCAGATTAAGTACGACAAAGACAAATGCGTTTCATGCGGCGAGTGCATCCAGTTGTGTCCCACGGGTGCCCTGGTTGAAAAAAAATCGGGCTTGCGCTGGCGGACATGGGAAATTGACAAAAAGATACGAACCACTTGTCCCTACTGTGGTGTCGGATGCCAGCAGTTGCTTCATGTCAAGAACGACAGAATCGTCAAAGTTACAGGCGTCGAGAACGCCGAGCCCAATCAAGGCCGGCTGTGTGTCAAAGGAAGATATGGCTTTGATTTCATTTACTCCGATGAGCGCCTCAAGACCCCGCTGATCAAAGAAAACGGTCGCTTCAGGGAAGCTTCCTTTGATGAGGCGACCAAACTGGTCGCAAAACGATTTCAGGAAATCATCGCGGAAAGTGGCCCCGACGCCATTGGCGGCGTTAGCTGCTCCCGAAGCATCAATGAAGATTCCTACCAAATGCAGAAGTTGTTTCGCGCGGTTATCGGTACGAACAATATCGATAACTGCGCCCGTACCTGACACGCTCCTACGGTCGTCGGACTGGCGGCCTCGTTCGGTTCAGGTGCCATGACGAATTCGTTCAACGAATTTGCCAAAGCAAAAATGATCATGGTGATCGGGTCCAATATGACAGAGGCCCATCCCGTGGCATCGACGTTCATCAAGAATGCGGTTTTTAACGGCGCGCAATTGATTGTCGTCGATCCCCGCAAGCATAAGCTCTGCGATTTCGCCACTCTCCATCTTCCGTTGAAGGTCGGAAGCGATATTGCCTTCCTGAATGCCATCATGCATGTTCTGATCACGGAAGATCTCCATGACCGGCGCTTTGTGGAATCGTGCACTGTCGGCTTCGATGAGATGAAGGAAAAGATCATGGACTATCCGCCTGAGCGTGCGGCGGGTATCTGCGGCATCAAGGCAGAGGTCATCCGGGATGTCGCGAGACGTCTTGCATCCGTAAAACCGGCAATGGTCTGCTATACGCTGGGGATTACCGAGCACACCTGCGGCGTTAACAATGTAAAAACCGTGGCCAATCTCCAGATGCTGCTGGGAAACATGGGGATGGATTGCGGCGGCGTGAACCCCTTGCGAGGGCAAAACAACGTCCAGGGCGCATGCGACATGGGAGCCCTGCCCAACGTGTTTCCCGGGTATCAGTTGGTCAAGAATCCGGACGCCCGTGAAAAATTTGAAAAGGCCTGGGGGGTTAAAGGACTTTCGGGAAAGGTCGGGATTACGATTCCAGAGATGATGGAAGGCCTTGTCAGCAAAAAGATCAGGTCATTCTACATTTTCGGAGAAAACCTGGCCAACACCGAGCCCGATATTCGAAAAGTCGAGCACGAGCTTTCTTCCGCGGAGTTTCTAATTTGCCAGGATATTTTTGAAACTGAAACCACCCGGTTTGCACACGTGGTTTTCCCGGCCGCAGCCTGGAGTGAAAACGAGGGCACCTTCGCCAACAGCGAACGCCGGGTCAGCCGCGTCCGAACAGCCAGTCCACCGCCCGGATTGGCACAACCCAACTGGTGGATATTTAAACAAATTGCCAAGCAAATGGGGCATGAATGGGCATCCGACAGCGCTCAGGAGCTTTGGGATAACGAGATATCCGTTTTGGCTCCCAACCTTGCGGGAATTAAATACGCCCGCCTCGAAAACGACGGGCTTCAATGGCCGTGCACTCACGAGAAGCACCAGGGAACCTGCGTCCTGCATCAGAAGGGAGAGTTTACCTGCGGTCGCGGCAAATTTGCAACCGTGGATTGGACCCCTCCGGCCGAGGTACCGGATACGGAATATCCGTTCATGCTTTCAACCGGAAGGCGACTCTATCACTATCATACACGGACTCAGACCGGCCGGTGCGAGGGCTTGAACGAGCTTCTCGGGGAAGAGACCGCCGACATCTCCTTGCAGGATGCGGCAGCCATGGGCATTGAATCCGATGAGAAGATCACTTTAAAATCAAGGCGGGGCGAGGTGATCGTCAAGGCCCGGGTGACACCCGAGGTCCCGCCGGGAATGGTATGGATGGCATTTCATTTCCGGGAGACTTGCGCCAACTGGCTGACCAACGCCGCGTTTGACCCGGTATCGTTTACGGCGGAATACAAAGCCTGCGCGGTCCGCATTGAAAGGCTATGAAACAAATGAGTGTACCCCCCTTTTCGGTTGATCGGATAAACGGCTTGTTGGAGCGACTCTGTTCCGGAGCCCCTTGCACTGGTTGTGCAGGTGCTGCCTTCGAGTGCAGGTTCACTCTTGAGCGCTCTTCCCATCAACTGAAAAGGGCCGGCTTTTTGCCTGCCCATCGGACAGATTCGGCAATCTGTCCGGCCGTGGATGATTCTTACCCTGAAGATCGAGAGCCACCAAAAAAGATTCCCTCTCCACCAACTGGTGAAGAGGGAACAGGTGCCTCTATAAATAAGGCGGTTTCTAAAGGCTTTGGACTATTTAGCCGAGCCCCGATCTATGCCGCTTTCTGTATTCTTACAGCGCACACCTTGAATTCCGGAATTTTCGAAATGGGGTCGAGAGCACTGTTGGTTAATCTATTTACGGCAGCCTCATAAAAATGGAACGGCACGAAGGCAACTCCCCGATCCGTCACCTCGGAAATCAAGGCCTTTACTCGCAAGCTTCCCCGTCTTGAGACTATATCGACGTAATCTCCGTCGCTAAGCTTTAGCGCTTTCGCATCCTCCACGTTGATCTCAGCCAGCGCTTCAGGATATAGACGATTCAGAGCAGTTCCCTTGCGGGTCATCGTTCCCGTATGGTAATGCTCGTGCACGCGCCCAGTCGTCAAAACAAATGGATATTCGGCATCCGGAAGCTCGTTGGACGGGTGAGCCTCAATGGGGAAAAAGAGTCCCTGTCCCCTTGCGAATTTATCGATATGAAGAACGGGCGTGCCTGGATGCTCCGGCGTCGGGCACGGCCAGGTCAAGCCTTCCTTCTCGATACGCTGATACAAAACGCCGCCATAACTCGGAGTAAGAGCATTGATTTCCGCCATGACCGCGGATGCATCCGCATAGCTCATCTCATATCCCATCTTCTGGGCGATTTCCGAGATAATACGATAATCTTCCCGAGCTTCTCCTGGCGCATCCAATGCCTTGCGCACCCGCAAAACCTTGCGCTCGGTATTGGTAAAGGTTCCCTCTTTTTCAGCAAAACACGTGCTAGGGAGAACCACGTCGGCAAGCTTTGCGGTCTCCGTCATGAAAATATCCTGTACAACAAGGAAATCCAAGGAGGACAGGCATTTTTGAACATGATCGAGATCGGCATCGCTAAGCATGGGATTCTCGCCCATTATGTACAGGGCCTTGATCGTTTTGCCGGCAGCGGGAATCATCTCGGTAACGGTCATACCGACCTTTTCCGGGAGCGCCGGCACGTTCCAGGCTTTGCAGAATTTCTCCCGCACCGCGGCATCCACCACAGTCTGATATCCCGTAAAGACGTTGGGTAATCCGCCCATATCACATGCGCCCTGGACATTGTTCTGACCACGAAGCGGATTCACACCGCCACCCGCGACCCCGATATTCCCGCAAAGCATGGACAAGGCGGCCAGGGACTTCACATTGTCCGTTCCACTGGTATGCTGGGTTATACCCATGGCATAAAAGATCGATGCCGGGCTTCCCGTTGCATACATACGCGCGGCGGCAATAAGATCCTTTGCGGGAATGCCCGTGATACCTTCCACATAAGCAGGCGTATATTTAGCCACACAGCTCTTTAATTCTTCAAAACCCGCTGTTCGCCCATCAATGTATGCTTGCGCCTGCAGCTTTTCATTGATGATGACATTCATCAGGCCATTTATCCAATCCACATTGGTGCCGACTTTGGGGCGCAGCCATAGATGGCAAATATCAACCAGCTTTATCCTTCTCGGATCGATGACAATCAGCTTGGCCCCATGCTTCGTGACGGCTTCATGTATGTAGTTTCCGATGATCGGATGATTTACCGTGGTATTCGTGCCCGTAATGACAATGACCTTGGATTTATATACATCCTCGATGGGATTGGTCATTGCTCCGCTTCCAAACGTGGCGGCAAGTCCTGCCACCGTGGAGGAGTGTCAGAGGCGGGCGCAGTGATCTACATTGTTCGTACCGATCACCGCGCGCATGAGCTTCTGGAATAAATAGTTGTCTTCGTTCGTGCAACGCGCCGAAGAAAGACCGCCGATAGAGTCGGGACCGTTTTCATTCTTGATTGCGTTCAATTTTCTAGCAACCAGCCTGAGCGCAACGTCCCATTCGGCTTCCTCAAACTTTCCATCTTTTTTGATAAGCGGCTTTTTCAGGCGCTGCTCGCTGGAAATGAATTCATATCCAAAGCGGCCTTTTACGCAGAGGCTGCCCTTATTGCCCCCCACGTCCTTCCTGCCCGTTACGCCTACCACCTGATTGTCAAGAACATGCAGGTCCATCTGGCAGCCGCAGCCACAGTAGGTGCACGTAGTCGGCACCTTCTTTACGACAAACGCCCTTCCTTTGAGACCGCTAACCTTTTCCGTCAGAGCGCCGACCGGGCAAACCTGCAAACATTCTCCGCAGGAGACGCATTTATCCGGGTAAAACGCCAGTTCCTTGACTCCCCCGGTCTCTGCAATGCCCAAAGCGCATGCGCCTTTGATTTCCCTGCACGCTGAAACGCACCGAAAGCACAACACGCATCGATCTCGCCAGTATTTGATCAAGGGCGTGGAATAAGCCGATTCGTATCGCTCTTTGGGAGCTTGATACCCGTCTATTTGCACGCCGAGCTCAACCACCAGATCCTGAAGCATGCATTCGCCGGCTTTGTCGCAGACAGGGCAATCCAACGGATGATGAGCTAAAAGCCGCTTCAAGGATTCCTGACGCATACCGAGCAGACGGTCCGAATTGATTGTGACCTGCATACCCTCGGCGACAGCAGTCGTGCAAGCCTCAACGGGCTCGGCATTTCCGGCGATCTCAACGACACACAACCGGCAGGACCCTATGGGGTTCAGCCTTTCATGGTGGCATAGGGTCGGAATCCTGATTTCCGCTCCTTTTGCCGCCTGAAGGATTGTGCTATTCTCATTGGCATGAACTTCCTTGCCGTCAATTGTCAACTTGACCATTTTCATACCCGTATGCTTTCTTCATAACAAATTTGGTATTTGATCATAACATACAATAATTCCAAACCGGATATGCCGATATCGATACCTGTCACAGCTCCCTAATGCAATGCAAGAAAGGAGCTCTTGACTATTGCAACATAGGCGGAAGGAAAGAGCCCCAGGGACAACACTCCATAAGCGGAAATGCAGAGCGCCACAACGAGGGCTGGAGAGAAGACTAACGCCGGTCCTTCACTTTCCGCAGTAGCGGATGGAGCTTGCATGTACATGGCCACGGTTACACGCAGGTAGTAATAAACCGATACAACGCTGTTTATCACGCCAATGATCGCCAACCCGATATAGCCTTCTTTAATCGCGGCGGAAAAAATATAGAATTTCCCCATGAAACCGCCTGTCGGCGGAATTCCGGCCAGTGAAAACAAGAACAGGCTCATCGCGATCGCTGCAACGGGATGCTTGTACCCAAGGCCTTTATAATCGTCGATATGAACCTTTTCTTCACCTTTTCCAGCCAGGACGGTGATTACGGCGAATGCCCCGATATTCATGAAAGTGTAGGCCAGCATATAGTATAGGATACTCGTGATGCCGAGCTCACCGGCGGATAAGAATGCCACCAGGATGTAACCCGCATGGGCGATACTGGAATATGCCAGCATACGCTTGATGTTGTCCTGTGCCAGGGCGATGATATTGCCAACGCTCATGGTCAGGACCGCCATTACCCATATGAGCGGTGTCCATTTCCCCTGCAGGGTGGGAAGCGCCTCCATAAAGATCCGCACAAAGGCGGCGAATGCTGCCGCTTTGGGTCCCGCGGACATGAAGGCCGTGATGGGAGCGGGGGCGCCTTCGTATACATCGGGAGCCCACATGTGAAAGGGTACCGAAGCCGTCTTAAAGCCGAATCCGACAACCAGCAGCGCCATTCCAATGATTATGGTAGAGCTATGAAGCCCTGTGGTTGCGATGAATTTCGAAATGGCTCTGATCTCGCTTGTTCCGGTCGAGCCGTATATCAGCGCAATGCCATAGAGCAGAAAGCCGGTCGCGAACGAGCCGAGCAGGAAGTACTTCAAAGCTGCTTCGTTCGAGGCTAACCGTGTTCGTGTA
>Ga0209749_1000106_pt1 | contig 141551 bp, 111 predicted proteins | sample EPASupsiteSAE347_FD_187267 | JGI IMG/M metagenome (GOLD analysis project Ga0209749, IMG submission 187267) | Bioremediated contaminated groundwater from EPA Superfund site, New Mexico - Sample SAE3-47 (SPAdes) (version 2) | ecosystem: Environmental > Aquatic > Deep subsurface > Groundwater >... | reverse complement strand
CTCAACCAAAGGCTTTTTTACATTCCAACCAGGATTGCGCACGAGCTTTTAAAGCATCAATTTTAAAATCGGTTTGAATTAAAGCCGTACCAAAATTAATCGGAACGATTAATATTCGTTAGCTGGCCGAGTCAGTTTTTTGAGACAGGGAGGATTGTGCCTAACGGTTGAGTGTAGCAGTAGTAAGGGATTGCGGGCTACTTTCCTGTCTGCCAACACCGAAGTTTGAGCGGGGCAGAATGCTTGAATTACCACTGAAACCCTTATTACTGTTACACTTTGTTATAAAACGTTTTTCTATTAAATTTAAATGTTAATTAGCACTTAGAAGGTTAATAATACTATGTTTATTATTCATCTTTAAAGCAGAAAGGATCTTCCCCTTTCAATGCGGAATAATCATCTTTTCCATTAAGTTTACCAATCGTATAGGCATTACCTCGACACCCGATACATTCTTTAATAAATTCACATTTGCTACATTTACCTTCCAAATACTTATCAATATTCCTTGCAAATTGTATAAAGGGATGATTTATAGCTTCTTTTAAAGAAAAATGATTTATATTTATTATATCATTCTGAATTGCAGCACAGGGGCGAATATTTCCAATGACATCAATATATAAATTGTAAAACATTTGCAGGCAACCTGAACCTGTTAATGGTTTGTATGGTAGCCAGTCAATATTGTAATCTTTCCTATCAATTTCTAATAATTCATTTTTTAATTTTCTTATTTCTTCATTGCTTGGTATTAAATCTAAGATATTTATCGCTCTTCCATTGGGTACTAAAAATTCTTGGTTGGGATATATTCTATTGTTTCTACAATATTTCCAAATGTTTAAACAACCTTCAAGATTAATTTTAGTAGTTACAAATGAAATTCCTAATCTTAGATCACCTTTCGTATCATCACAATAACCCACATTTTTTAACTTTTCAATACCACTCAATATTTTTTTATATGAACCGTATTCACCTGAGAGAAAATCTTGTGTTTCCTCTTTAAAAGAGTCAAGTTTAGCAATAACAGAGACATTATTTTTATATAAAAAACCTGCTAAATCTTCTGTTATCGCAATTCCATTAGTAAAAATCACAGGTACTAATTTCAGTGCATTAATATATCGTACTAATTCACGGAAATATTGATAAATTGTCGGTTCGCCTCCACCTATTATAATTATAGATTTTGCACCAAGTTCAGATGCTTCCTTTATAATATTCTGAATTTGATGAAAAGAAATTTCGTTATTTATAGGTTTGCCACTGTCACTATTACAGTATATGCATTTCAAATTGCAGAATCTACTTGTTTCGATTCTTATTGAAAGTAATTTATTATTATTTCTGGCAAGATAAATATCTTCAATATCAAAGTTATAGCCAAGTAATTTAGGAGGTTGTTTGTATTGGTTCATTGTTTTATTAATCTTCATTTATAATTCTTGTTAAAAGTCCTTTTAATTTTTTCTTAAATTCGATGTCTTTTCCTTTTTCGTATTGAATATATAACATACTAAGTATGTCCGTTGCAAAATGAAATGTTGCATTTCTTTGTTTTGTTAAAATTACTTTTTTACCAAGTGCATAACAAAGTCCTAATTCAAATAGAACATTAGGATTACCTGTTGTAATATCAATTAGAGCAATTTTTGAGATTTGAATACCTTGACAAATATGACACATTAAATCAATATTTCTTAACTCATTATCAGCCTTCCAACTATTAAGTTCAAGTTCGTCAAGCACTGGTTTAATAAAATCATTAAATATTAAATCGTATTCTTCATTAAAAGGTCGTGCTATAAAGATAGTATATTCATCAACACTTATGTTGTAAGTACAATTTGCTCCTGTCTTAAAACAATTTGGCATAATTTTTCTCTCATTGACAATAGAACTAATTTTATCAAAATTAACTTTGTCATTACATGCATTGTTGTTAAATACATAAATATGATTTAGTATTTCTGATAAATATTTAGAATATGAATGAAGTTTTTTTGCTTTCCTTAAATCTATTGTTTGTTGGTCTTTAGCTTCCACATTGATTAAACCAATTACATTATTCAAAAAAATAAGAGGAATTATAAGTTCTTCATTTGAAACTTTTCTAATTGAGAAATAAAAATTAGAATCAATATTACTATTATCAAATAAGTTAGTAATATTTTTCTTCCTTTTCTTAATATTTTTAATTAAAATAGGTTTTTTGTCATTTACAATATACCCAAAAAGTCCAGTGTTATATGGTTGACCCATGTAAGGTGTGTTATCTTTATTAAAATGAACAATATTTTTCCAAAAATAATCGTCATTTTCATTATGATAAATATATAGAATTTCGCAAAGATAAACTTTGAAAAAATCCTTAGCGACCCATATTGCAAACTCGGATAAATATGAAACTAAGTCTTCTTTCTTCGGTTTAAAAGAAAGAATATCAGTAATGGTCTTTATTGTTACAAACATACTTTGATAAGTATTATTGAGTTAATTGTTGATGAATTTAAAATGTTTTATAACTTCCTTATACCCCCAACTCTCTTTCTCCTATTGGAATTTGATGGCGGGTGTAAGGCGAATGATCTGTTGCTCCTATACGCTGCCGTAAATGTAAATAGGCGAATAATAGATGTCTGAGAGTGGGTCTTATTAATTTTGGCTATAGCAAATATAGGAAGTAATATTGAACATAATAAAGTTTTTCGAATATATTTTTTCACGAGGGAACAGTATAGCCAACTCAGTTCAACATGAGAATTGTATATGACTTTTTCAGTAAAACCGTGGTTACCTGTATTGTCATTTCAGTATAAACCCTATACCTGTATAGCTATTTCAGAATAGGACACATAGTTAATTCAGTATAGGACAAGGAAGGGAGACCGTTTCATACAGGTTGTAGTCTTAGACCAGACTTAGACAAGTCTTAGGCCGGTCTTAGGTAAGAAAAGGTTTTAAGGGGAATCATGAACCCGCCGAATCGCACTTCGCATTTCACACGTCAGAGTTCGCAAGCTGTATTTTACCATTCATGTTCATTATGTACAAATATAAGAATTTATTCCGGTTTCTTTAGCTCTTGCACTCCTTTTTTTTTGCAGTTTTTCCCGGTCACTGCATCACCGACCCGACTTCCCCTTTACCGGCAAACCCGATCCCGACCTTTTAATTCCATTACGACCTCCGGGAGTCCTTATTTCGGGATTCCCTAACGACTTCCCGGCCCTTATCTCAATATCCAATTACGATTTCCCGGGCACCATTTCCCGGATTCTTTTATGACTTTCCGGGGACCTTATCTCAGGATTCCATTACGACTTTCCGGGGACCATTTTCAGGGTTGCCATCAACCGGATCAAAATGCCGTTCTCCCATGATAGCCAACGATTGACGCCTGTTTTTCAAATTAAATTTATTCTAAATTAGACGTACGAGGGAAAATAACCGGGAATGACCGGCCGGCGGTTCAAAGTAATTTTACTAATTTCGCTGGTGTGAAACCGTTAACAATTCAACCTCTGTCATATGGCTAAAATTATTGGTGATATCGTGATCAATACCGAACGGTGTAAAGGTTGTGAAGTCTGCATGGCTGCCTGTCCCTTCACCGTGATCGCAATGTCGAAGGAAGTGAACAGCAAAGGATATCATTTCGCAACGAAAGTGAACAACGACTGCACGGGTTGCACCAACTGCGCCGTGGTCTGCCCCGACGGCGTCATTACCGTCTATCGGGCCAAAGTTTAAAAGATACTGAAATCAAAAAATCATATTCAATGGGTGAACTTAGATTAATGAAGGGCAACGAAGCCATCGCCGAAGCCGCGATCCGCGCGGGTTGCGATGGCTATTTTGGATACCCGATCACGCCCCAGTCGGAGGTTATGGAATACCTCATGGCAGAGAAACCACACGAGCGGACTGGCATGGTGGTTCTTCAGGCTGAAAGCGAAGTGGCTTCGATCAACATGCTGTATGGCGGAGCCGGAACCGGAAAAAAAGTAATGACCTCATCTTCCAGCCCGGGCATCAGCCTCATGCAGGAGGGAATCAGCTATATGGCAGGCGCCGAACTCCCCGCCGTAGTAGTTAACGTGGTCAGAGGCGGACCCGGATTGGGCACCATCCAGCCTTCACAGGCCGACTATTTCCAGGCTGTCAAGGGCGGAGGCCATGGCGATTACAAAATGATCGTCTATGCCCCCGCATCGGTCCAGGAAATGAGCGACCACGTGAAACTCGCCTTCGATAAGGCTTTTCAATACCGCACCCCGGTCATGATCCTGTCGGATGGCGCCATCGGACAGATGATGGAAAAGGTTGAACTCTTCGACCCGATTCCGCGCCGTACCGACGAAGAGGTGATCGCTCAATGCCCCTGGGCATCGACCGGCCGGCCTAAAACCCGTAACCACAATATCATCACATCGCTCGACCTTGATCCGGCAGGACAGGAAAAGGTGAACCTCAAGCTCCAGGAAAAATACCACCAAATGGAACAAAACGAGGTGATGTACGAAGAGATCATGACCGGCGACGCCGAGTATCTCTTTGTGGCCTTCGGACTGTCGGCCCGCATCTGTCAGAAAGCGACCGACATTGCAAGGGCCAAAGGGATCAAAGTCGGATTGTTCAGGCCAATCACCCTCTTCCCGTTCCCGACGGTACAAATTGCAGCCACCGGAAGCCGGGTCAAAGGAATCCTCGTGGTTGAAATGAATGCCGGCCAGATGATCGAAGATGTAAGATTGTCACTGGGCTGTAAAGTCAAAATAGAACATTACGGACGCTTCGGCGGTATCATCCCCTCACCGGATGAAGTGGTAAAAGCGTTGGAACAAATAATTATCGGAGGCTGATTATGGAAGAACTATTTGCAAAACCTGATATCCGGAAGCCGGAGAATATCGTCTACCGGAAAAGCGACCTGATGGTCGACCGGCCCCTCAGTTACTGCCCCGGATGCGGGCACGGCACGGTTCACCGCATGCTCATGGAGGTGCTCGAAGAGATGGAGATCGCCGAACAAACTATCGGAGTTTCACCCGTCGGCTGCTCGGTGCTTGCCTATGATTTCCTCAACATCGACATGTTAGGAGCAGCCCACGGCCGTGCACCCGCCCTCGCCACCGCCATCAAACGCCTCTGGCCCAACCGATTCGTGTTTACCTACCAGGGCGACGGCGACCTGGCCGCCATCGGCACCGCCGAAACCATTCACGCCTGCAACCGCGGCGAAAATATCACCATCATCTTCATCAACAATGGAATCTACGGGATGACCGGCGGACAAATGGCCCCGACCACCCTGCTGGGAATGCGATCATCCACATCGCCGTATGGCCGCGACGTGGAACACATGGGTTATCCAATAAAAATGACCGAACTCATCGCCCACCTTCCGGGTGTGAATTTCGTCACCCGGCAGTCAGTCCATACCCCCGTCAACGCCCGCCGCACCAAAAAGGCGATCCGGAAAGCTTTCGAGATTCAGAAAGCAAAACAGGGCCTCTCGTTCATCGAAGTGGTCTCCAATTGCAACTCGGGATGGAAGATGACTCCCGTCCAGGCAAATAAATGGATGGAAGAAAACATGTTCCCCTTCTACCCGCTTGGAGACATCAAAGTGGACGGAAAACTTGTTGAAAAGAAGGAGAATGAATGAATTTAAATCCAAAGGAGGGATTAGATAATAGCGAATAGAAAGAGACAATGAATTCAAAATTCAGAGGAGGGATTAGATATCAATTAGCGATTAGCGAATAGAGAAAAAATATTATTTCAAACTTCAAAATCAATCATTCAGTCAATCAATAAATCGATAAATCAGTCAATCAATCAATAAATCAATCAATAAATAATGACAGAAGAGATCATTATTGCAGGTTTCGGCGGACAGGGAGTACTCTCCATGGGAAAGATCCTCGCGTATTCCGGTGTGATGCAAAATAAAGAGGTCAGTTGGATGCCTTCCTACGGACCTGAAATGCGGGGCGGCACCGCCAACGTTACCGTTATCATCAGCGATGAACGGATCAGTTCGCCCATACTGAATTCCTTCGACACTGCCATCATCCTTAACCAGCAGTCGATGGATAAATTTGAAAAGACGGTAAAACCGGGCGGATTGCTCATCTACGATCCCAATGGCCTTACCCGTTTCCCGGAGCGGAAAGATATCAACATCTATTCCATTGAAGCTGCGGATGAAGCAGGAAAGCGGGGCCTTTCCAAGATCTTTAACATGATCGTGCTGGGCGGGTTCCTCAAGCTCAAACCGCTGGTTGCTCCGGAATTCATTCACAAAGGGCTTGAGAAATCGCTGCCTGCACGGCATCATAAACTCATCCCCGAAAACGAGAAGGCGATCGAACTGGGGAAAGAGATTTTAAAACCGATCCGGGTTCTTAATTAACGGAACCCTGATCTGACGTACCGTTCACCAGCATCACCCGGGGTAAAGGAACCATTTTACCGGCGTTGATCTTATTATCCGGACCGGAGGAGCCGCAGGGAATTCCTCCGGTTTGTTTTTTAGAACATTACAAACAGAAGAAAACATACCATCGGTTTACGTTTGTACAATTGTTCCATCCGTGAGTCCCGGAAAACCGTTTCGGAACCACTTGCCACGAACCTACCTTTGTCCTGTCAAACCAATGAAAATAGATTATGAAAACAATTACAAATCACATCCGTAAACTTTTCCCGCTGATCGCCGGAACAGGATTTTTTATTGCCTTGATGATAAATCCGTTGTTTTCGAGCGGGCAATTCTGGCCTGTCAGTTTCGATGGCGCTCCTTCACTTAAGCCCGCCCAGCTTGAGATATCGCTGTTTGGTGCAGGTTCATACTACGCATCAGAAGATTACGATGGAACATATGGTTATACACCTGGTATCAGGGTTGGCATAGGGATCGTGAAAAATTTCGATGTCAAACTATCATATGCCAGAGGGTTCTTCGATCTTGGTAAGCTTGAAGATAGCAGGGATAATGTGGTGGGCATAGCACCAAAGTACTCATTCCTGAATGATGCGCTTGCCATCCAGGTTCCATTCAGTGTCATTTTGTATAAACCGAAAAAATATTCCGGTTTCCAGGAAAACACTGAGTTGGAGGTTTATTACCTTTTAAATCCCAGGTTCATCATTTCGCTGCATTATAAGAAGTATGTTGAATTCAATGTGGCTCCCGGGATGCAGATATATATCCCTGGTCAGGGTATAGATCCAACCTATTTCGTTGGAGGGAATCTGGGCTTTGCATTCAGCGGCAACCTCAACCGCTGGTCAGTGAGGCCTGAAGGTTTTATTCATTACGTCATTCCTCACGAAGGTGGCAAGGGCTCGATTATGTATGGTTGGGGATTATCCTTTACATACAACATCAACCTGGTCAAATCGAAATAGTGCTAATTGGCATGGTGAAATTTGACCTCCGGTAATCCCCAGTGGTTCTCCTTATAATAAATGGGAAAGAGGGTCTCGGAAAACCTACAGCGAAGCAAGGAATATAATATTTTTGTGAATGAATCAGGTTAGCACTTCGTTTTATAAATCTGAGACTCCCGAATGAAGCCATCCATACACAAGATAAAGGATTTTCTTGAGGAGCAGTACCTGCGTTTCAACAACCCGGGTTTCATTGATTCTGATCCCGTCAGCATCCCTCACCTTTTTACCCGGCCCGGCGACATTGAGATTGCCGGGTTTTTGTCGGCCACCCTTGCCTGGGGCAACCGGAAGTCGATCATTGCCCATGCCCGTCAGCTCCTTCGACTGATGGACGATGCCCCGCGCGATTTTCTGGTCAACGCCTCCCCTGCCGACCTGAAACCATTTCCGAAATTTGTCCACCGGACTTTTAACGGTGACGATGCACTCTTTTTCATCACCGCACTCCGGAATATCTGTCGGCGATATACGAGTTTTGAACCGCTGTTTCAAAGCATGAACGAGCAGGGCGCCGCGCATGCCATTTCTCGTTTCCGTTCCGTATTTCTCGAAACAGATCATCTGCCCCGATCGGAGAAACACCTCGCCAACCCCGCCAAAGGCTCGGCTGCAAAACGGATCAACATGTTTCTGCGCTGGATGGTGCGAAACGATGGCCGTGGCGTCGATTTCGGATTGTGGAAGTCCATCAGTCCGGCCGCCCTCATTTGTCCCCTCGACCTTCACACCGGGAAAACCGCCCGGGCGCTGGGTTTGCTCCAACGTAAAGCAAACGATTGGAAAGCCGCGGTTGAGCTGACCGGCCATTTACGTCACCTCGATCCGGAAGATCCTGTAAAATACGATTTTGCCCTCTTCGGACTGTCCATATCCCGTGAAATATGATTTTGCCCTCTGTGGACTGTCTGCATATCGTGAAATCTACAAGGTAAGGGAATCACAGGCATAAACCCGGTTCAATCGTAATTTTTTTAAATCATGTCAATCGTAAATCATGTCAATCGTAAATTTTTTTTAAATATTGGAAATAACTGCATATTATATGTATATTCGTAATCTGAAACGAATTAAAAACAGTTACTCATGGAACTCAAATCCATCCCGTCAAAAATCGGAGTCACCCTGTTGATCCTAATTGCCTATGCCTGTCTGCAATGTTCCAAAACCAGCGATGAACCTGAGCCCGTGGTTCCCGCTTTTCCCGATCAGTACTGCGGTAACTTTGCGTTCACCATTTTTAATTACTACTACAGTTCCAATCCCACCTCCGATACCGCTACCTATAACGGAACCATTACCCTGATCGACAGAGCTGCCGGTAAACTGGAGATCCGGTACAATTCGGGCGGGAACACCGTAAATTGTAATTCGGATTCGATCTGGGGAGCGTGGATCAAACCAACCATTGCAGAAACCGGTCAGCTCGACTACCCTCCTGCCAACGGTTGCGGACCCGAACAGCCCTTTACCGGTAGTTTCTCCGGCACCGACACCGTAACCTTCAGAATGACCACCGGCGGGTTCTGGCATAGGACACAACTGGTCAGGGGAGTAAGGATCAAGTGACAATGGACAATGTGATAATTGATTTGCGATTAACATGATTTACGATTGACATGATTGAAAATGTGATAATTTGAGGATTTGATAATGTGAAAATTTCAAATTATTGCATTTTTCTCTATTGCCTATTGCCTATTGCCTATTGCCTAATGCCTGATTTGATCTTTGATCCTTGATCTTTGAACTCTGAAACCCTGAAACTCTGAAACAACTTGATCTTTGAGCTTTGAGCTTTGAGCTTTGATCTTTGAGCTTTGATCTTTGAGCTTTTTCCCCTATTTTCTACTGTCCCCTGCCTAAAGCCTGCCAACCATGGCATTCAACAAGAAAATCCAGAGGTTCGTCGAGTTCGTGTAACATCCGGAGAATGGTAATGTATTTTTGGGCTGCATCAAAACCCGAAAAAACATGTCGCAACCATTGAAATCCTGCCTGCTCATTTTACTGGCACTATACACCTTTTCTCATGTAACGGCTCAAACCCGGGAGATCCTCCAATGGCGGGGAGAGGACCGCAGCGGGGTGTACCATGAAACCGGCCTGCTGAAAAGCTGGCCACCTGAGGGCCCTGTCCTGCAATGGGAATCAGAAGGCATCGGCAACGGCTACGGGAGTCCGGTCATCACGCGCAACAACATATTCGTTAACGGGGAAATCGATACCGTTAGTTACCTGTTCGCGCTCGACCTGCAGGGTAAGTTGCAATGGAAATCGAAGATCGGTCGGGAATGGGTCCAGAATTACCCCGGATCGCGCAACACGCCCACGGTGGCCGGCGACCTTGTGTACGTGACCGCCGGCATGGGACAGGTGGCCTGCTTCGAGACAGCGACAGGCAAAGAACGCTGGTCGCTTAACCTGATGAGCGACTTCCATGGGAATATACCCCGCTTCGGGTTTTCAGAATCCCTGCTGGTGGATGGCGACCGGGTCTACTGCGCTCCCGGCAGTCGTGACACAAATGTGGTGGCACTCGACCGGTTTACCGGCAAAATCATCTGGATCAGCAAGGGAACCGGTGAAATGACCTCCTATACATCACCCATGCTCATCCGCTTGCCACAACGAACCCTCCTCGTCACCTTCTCGATGGCCACACTTTTAGGAATTGACACCAGGGACGGGAGTTTACTATGGTCATATAAACAGGAAGGACAGGAAATCGATTGCCAGTGCAACACCCCGCTTTATGAAAACGGAAGCCTTTACTGCGTGAACGGGAACGGCTATGGAACCTTCAGAATACAGCTATCCTCCGATGGGAGCGCCATTACCGAGACATGGAAAAACGGCAAAGCCGACGGATTGTTCGGCGGATTTATAAAGGTGAAAGACCATATATATACCGGCGGGTATGAAAAAAGGCAGTACTATTCGGTGGATGTGAATACCGGTGCGGTGGTCGACTCGCTGAGGTTCGACCGGGGAAGTATCATCGAGGCCGACGGAATGCTATATCTTTACAATGAAAAGGGACAACTGGGTCTTTTTAAGCCCAACGGCCCGAAACTCGAACAGGTGAGTGTTTTTAAGGTGACCAGAGGGACCAAGGCTCACTTTTCACACCCGGTCATCTGCAATGGGGTGTTGTACCTCAGGCATGGAAAATCGCTGCTTGCTTACCATGTGAAAGGGTAAAAAGGCCGGAAAACAGGCAACAGGCAATGGACAATGGACAATTGAAAATGGACAATTGACAATTGAAAATTGACAATTGAAAATTGAAAACGGAAAATTCAGTCAATCAATCATTCATTCAGTCAATCAGTCATTCAGTCAATCAATCATTCATTCAGTCAATCAATCATTCAGTCAATCAATCAGTTAATCACCCATGACACGCATTTTACTAATATTCAGCCTGCTGGCCAGCATTCCGGCAGTGGCTCAGGAGCAGTCGCTTGACGAACTTCTTTCGAAATACTACCAGGCCATAGGCATTGACAAGCTTAAAACGGTGAATTCGATGGTCATGACAGGCCTGATGACCCAGAATGATGTCATGCCGGTAAAGGTATACAGGCTCAGGCCTGACAAGTACCTGATGGAATTCGACATTGCCGATCTCACGGCATACCAGGGGTACGACGGTACCACAGCCTGGATGACCGCTCCCTGGACCGGCAATCCGAAACCGCAGGTCATGCCGCCTGACAGGGCGGGCACCATGAAGATCACGGCCGAATTTGAAGGGATCCTGTTTGACTGGAAAGCCAAGGGGCACTTGGTTGAACTTGCGGGCAAAGACACCGTTGACCAGGTTATCATGAACAAACTGAAGGTTACGAAGAACGACGGGGGGGTCGAATACCTCTTCATCGACCCGGCAGATAACCTGATCAAAAAACGTCTCTACAACAGGACGATCCGCGGAAGGGAGATCGTGATGGAGAATTACTACAGCGATTACCGGCCGGTGGACGGCATCATGTTCGGCTTCAGGCATGACACCCGGATCGACGGGCAACCTTATAATTCATTGCAGTATGAAACGATCGAACTCAACAAGGAGATCGATCCGGGGCTGTTCAGTATGCCAAAACCCTGATGAAAATTCATCAAGAAAATGGGCGAACTAAGAATTAAGTAACAGGCGGAGCAGAATGAACAAAGCGCGAAACGCAATTTGTAAAGAATCAGTGCAGGATCCTGCCACCCACCGGTATTGTTCTATTCACTGTAAAATAAAAAAGATGGAGGCTTTATTATCTTCCGGGAGGTTCAATTCCTTGCTCCCGGCTACCCTGCTTTACATATTTTCAATGCCCGGCCTGATGGGCCAGGTCAACATGATCCCATTCGATTCGGCCCACTGGGAATTCATGGATGCTGTTGCCGTTGAATACATGGGAAGGCCGGCGCTAAAAGGCAGCGCTATCCTGAAAGGCCAAACCCTCGGCGACGGTGTGGTCGAATTCGATATGGCGGTCACGGGTCAGCGCTCTTACCCGGGGGTACTGTTCAGGATCAGCACGAATGACAGTTACGAGCGAATCTATATCCGTCCGCATCTGCCGGTCACTTTCCAGAATGTGATCCAGTATGTGTCGACTTTCAACGACATCGATTCATGGCAGTTGTATAACGGACAGGGTTACACTGCCAGCGCCGCCATCACAAGGAACGAATGGTTTCATGTGAAGCTGGAATTCAAGGGCGGGCAGGCACGGTTGTTCCTGAATAACGATCCACGACCGACACTCGAGGTACCTAACCTGGGTCACGGGGCCGGGAACGGAAAGATCGGCCTTTCGGGGCCGGCTGATGGCAGCGCATTCTTCTCTAATTTCTCTTGCAGAGAAGACAAGTCACTGGTGTTTCAACCCCCGGTGATGCAAGAGGTGCCATACGGGATCGTGACGGAATGGGAGCTATCGTCCGTTATCAAAGCATCTTCCATTAACAACGAGATACACCCCGCGAAACAGGGGTTGACCGATCTGCAATGGAAGATGGCCACCTGCAGGCCCGATGGCATTGTCGATATCTCTCGCTATTATCCACGGTCAGGCAATTCACCCGATATAATGCTGGCCAGGACAGCCCTTACTTCCGACCAGGAAGAGTCGAGATTGTTTTCATTCGGCTACAGCGATCTTATTTCGATATTCCTGAACGGCGAGTTGCTTTTCATCGGCAACAGCAGTTACATGAGCCGCGATCCCTCTTTCCAGGGAATTGTCGGGCTGAACGATTACATCAACCTGCCATTGAAGAAGGGGAAGAATGAATTGCTGCTGATGGTGACCGAATCGTTCGGCGGCTGGGGGTTCATGTTCAGGGATTGCAGCGCCATCTACCTCGACAGCCGGGTGGCACGCGCCTGGGAGATACGGAACGGCTTCAGGTATCCCGAATCGGCTGAATATGATTCGAAACGGGGGGTCGTCTATGTTTCGAACTATTATCTCGACGCAGGTGGGTCCATTTCTAAGCTCAGGCCCGACGGAACCCTTGCAGAGGCCGAATGGGTTAAAGGCGTTTTCCAGCCCTCGGGGTTATGCCTTTCGGGCGACCGTTTATATGCAGTCGGCCGGCAGAGCCTCGTGGAGATCGATCCTGACCGCGGCACCATCCTCAACCGTTATCCATTTCCCGGACCGGGTCTGCCCAATGATGTTTGTGCCTCAGACAACGGGGAACTCTACATCACCGACAGTTTTAAAGGCCTTATTTACCGCCTCAAAGAAGGAAAGATGGAAATCTGGCTTGAAAGCCCGGAACTCGCGAGGGTGAACGCGATTCTTTATGACCATGGCCGGATACTGGCCGGGACATCCACCGATGGCTGCGTCAGGATCATTGACCCGGAAACCAAAAATATCAGCCTTCTTGCCAGCATCGGCAGCGGAAGCATCATCGACGGTCTTGTTCCTGACGGTCAGGGTAACTACCTCGTGGGTGATTTCAACGGAAAGGTCTACAGGGTCACACCCGCCGGTGAAAAGAAATTGCTGATCAATACCACGGCTGCCGGTATTTCGCTGGCGGCATTCTGTTACATCCCCGAAACCGGATTGCTGGTCGTCCCGACCCTTTACGACAACAGGGTCATCACCTTCCGGTTCAATCCTGCAGAACAAAAAACCGGCAAGTAGTATCGCCGGCGCACAATAGTTCTGCCCGTCCGGTGGTAAACGTCAAAGCCTCTGCCGAATAGTGGACGACAGCGCCGCTCGAAAGAGGTATTCCCTTTTTTTCCCGGACTTCCGATAAAAATTTCTACCTTTTTGTTCATCTACTGAAAAAAATCCGGAATTTTGAAGTATCTGTCAGGGGATCTGTCCGGAAGCGGAACACCCCCTGCGAAATAAGCAAAGTTCTTCATGGTATCCATCCTTCAAATAATCACTTATGCTTTCACCATTGACCAGGGTCAGAATTACGCTGACTGCAATTTTACTTATTGGATCGGTTTATCAGGCACAACCGCAGGTTCAGGCCCAATGGCGCGGGAATGACCGCCAGGGTGTTTACCCTGAGCAACAGACACTTGAAGTGTGGCCGGCTACAGGTCCTGAACTCCTGTGGTCATCGTCTGAAATCGGTTCAGGATATGGTTCACCGGTTTGTCTTGACGGAAAGTTATACATCTGCGGTGCACTGGGTGAAAATGCCTGGCTTTTCGAATTCGACCGTCAGGGGAAACTGCTCCGCAAGGTATCCTTCGGCAAGGAGTGGGTGGTCAACTACCCGGGGTCGCGCATGTCGCCAACCATTGCGGGCGGCCTCATTTACGTCAGCACGGGACAGGGAGCACTGGTATGCATCGACCTGTACACATTCAAGGAGAAATGGAGGCTCGACAACCGGCCGGGATCCCAGATTATGCCTCTGTACGGCCATTCCGAGTCGCCGGCGGTAGATGGCGACCTGGTATTTTTTACACCGGGAGGCAAAGATACGGGGGTCGTCGCACTGAACCGTTTTACGGGTAAACCCGTCTGGGGTTGTCCTGGCGACGGAGAGCGACAGGGCTATAACTCCCCGCTGATCATCAGGCTCCCGTCGCGGACGATCCTGGTAACCTTTTCGGCCTATTCCCTGCTGGGAATCGATGCAAAAACGGGCAAGCTGCTCTGGACCCATCCGCAGGACAACATTCCACCCGCCGAACGAAAATTGGGGAACGGTGATACACACAGTAACACCATATGGTATGAAAACGGAGCCATCTTTTACCTGGCCGGCGACGGGAACGGGGCGGTGCGGCTGATCCTTGGTCCTGATGGCGCCAGCATCAGGCAGGTATGGCGAAACCAAACCGTCGACAACTACATGAGCGGTTTTATCAAACAGGGAAACCTTATCTACACGGGCAGTGATTCGAGAAAGGCGCTGATCAGCGTTGATATAACCACCGGGGAGGTTAAAAGCGTGCTGAAATGTGGCATGGGAGCACTCATTTCAGACGGCAGGATGCTCTATTATTACACCCACCGGGGTGAGGTAAACCTGATACGGCCCTCATCAACCGGCCCCGAGCTGGTGAGCATGTTCAAGGTGACCATGGGGAAACAGGAACATTTCGCACACCCGGTGATCGACCGCGGGATTCTTTATATAAGGCATGGTGATGCGCTGATGGCCTGTCAAATCAGGCAGTAGTCATCAGGGATTAGCGAATAATCACTTCTTTGAATTTTAAATTCTTAACCATATGAAACCACTCCTCCGCCTCCTTTTTGGAATCCTTTGTTCTCTTCCGGGGATTCTCTTTGCCCAGAGCTGGCAGAACATTTGTTCGCCGGGAACCACCTTTTACAGCAATTCAGATACAACAGAGAATGTAAAAGCCTTCAGGCTCGACTCCACGCTGGTGTTGCCGGGCCAGGATACAGCCTATTATTCGTACCGTACGATCCGTGATTCTCTTAATTTTTTTAATTGCCTCGATACAACCGGCGGATCGGTATTGGGTGAAAAGGTGATTCTCACCCACGACGGATGGTACTATTTTTTCAACCGGAATGACGATACCATCAGGATCAATACGGCTGCCACTACAGGTCAGTCGTGGCGGTTCTGCTACCTTTCAGGTGGCGGCTATGTTACGGCAACGGTCAATTCCCTCACGGTCGAACCGGTTTTAGGGCAAGGGGACCAGGTAAAACTGATCACGCTGCAGGCGAAGGATCAGTCGGGCGCCAACATCAGCCACCCGCTTAATGACCAGCCTTTCAAACTCAGCCAGCATTACGGACTGGTTACCTTCTATGATGTCTACCTCCTTCCCGGGACCGTCAAGCCTTACTCCCTCGAAGGAAAATCGACTCCTCCGATGGGCGCACAGGACTTCGGCTGGCGCGACGTTTATGATTTCTCCGTGGGTGATCAGTTTCATTATGAGGGGCATATCAATAATATGGGGGGTATGGCCAACACAAAAACGATCATGAATGTGATCGGGAAAACAGGCAACGGGACCGACTCGGTTGACTACATCTTCGAGCGATGCCGGAGGATGGAAGCCGCTCCGCCGCCGGGAGTCACCACCCTGCATGACACCATCCTGATCCGGCACAATTTCCTGGCGTTAGACACGACTAACCCATTCACGCCGCTTCCCGGTGAGCTCAGCGTGAATTCTCCGACAATGCCCGGACAAATTGCAAACCGTTACTCCCGTCGCAGCACTGATTTCAACAACCGCCAGGTCAAGGCCATTGAGTACGACAATTATAATTTCGGAATCACCCTCCCGACCTGTTGGAGTTTCGCTCTGTGGGAGTACTGGCACCTGGAAGAATACGCTCCGGGGTTGGGATTGACCCATAACCAGACTCTGGATATGTGGTCCGGATCGCAAGAGTCGTTGGTCTGGTTTAATCGTGGCGGGGAGACCTGGGGAACCCCGGTTGCACCGGATTGCCAGACCCTGGTTGGCATTGAAGACCACCCCGACAGGGCGCAACCTATTGTAAACGTGTTCCCTAACCCCGCATCGGATAAAATAACCGTGACCCCGACGGGGTCTGCGATTGACGCAGCAGCCGGATTCAGCCTGTACAATTTTCAGGGCCAACAGATTTTATATAAAAAACTAAATCAGCAAGTTATCAATATTGAAACAGGGTTCCTGCCACGGGGGATTTACTTCTGGAAAGTAATAGGCGACAAATGGAATGAGGGCGGTAAGCTGATTCTCAGATGATATTCGGGACAATTAACTTAAATTGTCCGGCAGTCCCCTTTCCTGTCAACTTAAATACACGTCATCAAGAAATGACAACTGCTTCACTCAACTGCAGGTACAACCTGATTATTCTGATAATTTTCATTTTTACAGGGGCCTGTTCAACCCGGGATGATACGATCCGCCTATCATCCAGTGACGAAATGCTTTCGCTGGCCGACTCGCTCAGTCATTTCAATCCTGCAAGAGCGGATTCATTGTACCGATCGATCCTTTCCGACAGCAACAACCTGATACCCGCGTACCGTACCAAAGCGCTGATCGGGCTCTCAGAGATATACATAACCCGTGGCGTGACCGATACAGCCGAAGCATTGCTCCGAAATGCCCATTTCATCGCCGGTAAAACAAGCGACACCGTATTGCTTATGAACGTGATCCTTGCATTCGGAAACCTCAAACTCGACCAGGGGGACAATGAAAAAGCGCTGGGATATTATGAACAAGGCCTTACACTGGCCAGGTCAGTGCGCGACACGATTTTCCAGAACCGTTTTTTACTGAACCTTGGAAATCTTCAGCAATCAAGTGGGAACTTTCCTGTAGCCGTGAAAACCTTTTCGCAGGGGATCCTGCTCGCCAGAGAGAAAAAAGATGAAATAACCCTTTCGGTGGCCCTCGACAACCTGGGACTAACCCTTTCCAGAACCGGCGAGACGGAGGAAGCGCTGAAAAATATCAAAGAGTCGCTCGAGATCAAAAAACGGCTGAATCTTAAACGCGAGTATGCCCAGGGATTACAGAATATGGGAATCATCTACCGGAAAGCGGGGAACAACGATTTAGCGCTGCAATGCTACCGGGAGGCCATTGTGATCCTGACCGCCCTGCATGATTCACTGAACCTTGTCAGGGTAAAATACAATGCCGCCATCATTCTGAAGAACCAGAAAAAATATAATGAAGCCGAAACCGAGTTGTACCGGATCATAACATTCTGCCGTCAGCACCGTATTTACGACGGGATCGGATTATCCTGGTCTGCCCTCGCTTCCATCTATTCACAAACAGGCAGGGGTACGGAAGGGATCCGGGCCATCGACAGCGCCATTGCAACTGCAATCAGGACCAGGAACTTTTCTTACCTTCCGCTTCATCTCGATTCGAAACATGAAATCCTCACTTCACTCGGGCTTTATAAAGAGGCGTACCAGGCTCTGATTCAATCAAGGAAGATGTCAGACAGCCTGTTTTCACTGGAAAAACAAAAGGAGATCGCCTCCATACTGGCAAAATCTGATGCAATTCAAAAGGAGGCGGAAAACAGCGTGTTGAAAAAAGACCTGGAAGTGAAAAATTTCAGGTTGCTGCTTTTGTGGGTTGGGCTCAGTGCATTTTTGATCATTTTCGTTACGATTGTAATACTGCTTAGAATCAGGCATAAACAACTTAAGCAGGAAATGAAACTGGCAGCGGAACAATCAAAACTCGAGCAACAGGAACGCAAGAACAAAGAGGTAGAACTTGAAAAAGTGAAGGTTGAAAAATTGTTGCAGGATGAAGAACTGAAGACCATTCAACTGGAAGCCAGGTTAAATGAAGACAAGATTGAGCAACTGGAATTGCAAAGACAACTTCAGGAACAAAAACTTGTTTATGATACACTTGTACAAGCCGACCTGGCCCAGATCAACCGTTCGGTTTCAGAGAAACTCAGTCCGTTCACCCTGAAACTCAACAGAAAAAAAGACCAGGATGACTTTACCCATACCTTGCACGATTTGTCGAGGGAGGCATCGAAGGATCCCATGGCCGAATTCGAGATCTTGTTCAGGCAAATCCATGGGTCCTTTTATGAGAAACTGCTCCAGCTTTGTCCATCACTCACCAAAAGTGAACTCAACATCTGTGCCCTGATGCGGCTCAACCTTTCCTCCAAGGATATTTCACGGCTGACCAATCTTTCATTAGCCACCATTGAAACCACCCGACATCATATCCGAAAGAAATTGCTCCTCGAAACAGGCGACAACCTTACAACCTTTATGATCGGACTCTGACGGTTTGGGTAGCCAATAACCAACAGTCGCCCCGTTAGCGTAAGCCCTTAATGGATACCAACAAATCCCGGCCGGAACTTCCGGCAAGGATTGATTCGGCTCAAATTCAGGAAATCAAAGCTCTGTGATCATTTTTTCATATCTATCTGCCCTACCGTCTTTTATTCTCATTATAAGCATAATACAGTGATTTATTGTATATTACAATTGCACACCAAGGTTTTACCGAGTTTATTCTGATCTGAAAATTTGGTTTCGCTGGTTCCATTGGTATACATTTGGCGCCTTTGAAAAAGCACGGAAATGACCTCCCCGCGTGTTAATAAAATCCTCGTTTCGATAAAGGAAAATTTGATTTCCACCGAACTCGATTCTGTTCTACGACAGGAGAATTGTGCGCCTTACCATACCGACTCTGTCGACGGGACCATTCACCACCTTGGGATGTTTCCGGATACAGGACTGATGATCATCTCGATAGACATTGCTCTTGAAAATAATACGAGGGTATTTGAATATATTAGAGAAATGAGACTTACGCTCCCTGTAATTCTCATTTCCAGGTACCTGACGGTGGAAACAATACGAATTGCCCGTATGCTCAACTGTTCGGAGATACTTCAGGATGGAATGCAACCGGCCGTAATACGGGCTGTTTTAACGAAATATTTACAAAATCATTTCCCCTGAATCATTAGTCAGATTATAAATAAATAACGCATTATCCATCACAAAAATGATTTAAAAATTATAACCCTCAATCCAACTTTCTCATGAAACGATCAATATTGGGCATTCTCATATTTGGCCTGGCGCTTACGTGCTTTTCGCAGGAGGAAAAACAGAAGGTCGACATATCCGAACTTGCCAAGCAATCACAGAATCCGGTTGCAAACATGTACCAGGTACCGCTGAGTTACCTGGGTGATTTTCATTCGGGGAAAGAGAATCTCTATATCTCCACCCTGATGCTGAAGCCGGTCATTCCGCTCTCATTGTCACCCAAATTACTGTTCATTTTCCGGGCTATTGTTCCTGTTTCGTTCATTCCCGACCCTGTCAATAAATCCGGGCTCAGCGACATTCAGTTACAATTCTATCTTTCGCCTGTGAACAAGTCGAAATTCATCTGGGGAGCGGGTCCCATGATCACCATTCCATCGGGATTACCTCCCGAAATGTGTTCCGGGAAATGGACAGCAGGTCCGGCCGCTGCGGGATTGTTCATGTTGAAACACATCGTTACGGGAGCCCTGGTCACCCAGCGCTGGTCATTCGCCGGCGACGGTTCGGCAGCCGAGATCAGCCAGTTATACATCGATGCATTCTTCAATTTCAACTTCAAACATGGCTGGGCATTGGGCTATACCCCTGAGATCTACGTCAACTGGAATCAGGGTGGTACCAACTGGAACCTCCCGGTAGGATTGAATATTTCAAAAGTATTCAAGATCGGGAAGCAACCGCTCTCGGCCAATGTCAGCTATTTCTATAACGTGGTCAGGCCGGATAACTATACGGATATGTATGTCAAAGCCGGGCTGACGCTGTTGATCCCAAGAAAATAATCCTTACCAATCAAAACTGATCCGCCATGAATGAAATTCAAAACGGCCATTTGGGCCCCAAAACGGTTCTGGAAGGCAGGCAGAAAAGCCTGATCGCTATTACGATGTTTTTCTTCCTGTTGTATTTTTACAATTTTCTCAGGGCAGCCCTTGTGCAGGCTGTTGAACTGCCCCCGCTTCCCGGAGGTGTGTTTGCAAAACTGCTCCCCCCTTTATTATTTGGTTCATTTTATTTCTGGTATTTCCGCGGAGGAAAAACAACTATTTTTTTGGTATTGTTCCTCTGGGTATATTGCTGGGCAGCAGAGGATCTGAGCATTCACACCGGGTTCCCGTTTGGACATTACTACTATACAGATGCACTGGGGCCCAGGGTGGATGTGACCCCTGTGATGCTTGGACTTAATTACTTCTGGCTATTGGTTTTACCCGCCTTTTTTGTTTCAAATCTGATCGTCAACGGCAGCTTTACCTCACAGGGAACCGGATGGAAACGTTTGCTTTTTACCTCCTTTGTAGCATCAATACTGATTTCGGGGATGGACATGGTTATTGATCCGATGGATGCGACGAAAATGAAGGAATGGGTTTGGACCAACAATGCCTACACCGGATATTACGGGATCCCGTATCTGAACTATCTGGGCTACCTCATCGTCATGACCCCCGCGTTTTTCATACTGGGACTCGTCAGCCGGAAATTTGGTTCAACGCCGGTCGGCCCTGTTCCCGGTTGGTTTGCGGCAGTGATCCTGCTGTTCTATTTTCTCAATTTTCTCATGTACGGTTTGCCGGCGCCGGGAGGAGTTTTCATCGTGGGCTTTTTCACTATGGTATTTCCGCTGATCCTTGCAGCAGACCGACTGATCACTTCATACCGGAAGGGTTATGAAAAGCAGGAATAGGATTTTCGGCTGGTTCCTGGTGATCCTTGTGTTCAGCGGCTTTACAATGCCTGCAATGGCTCAATACGGGCGACTGTATGTAAACGTACCGCGGAACGACAACTATTTCCAGCTCCACTATTACAACACGGTTTCCAATTCATGGGCCGAGCAATCCATTCCGGCCGACAAGAACCGCAGCATCACTACTACCGGGAGCCTTTCTTATACCCGGGTGATGAATATTTTCGGACGGACCGGTGGTCCCGGAATCGTGATCCCTTATACCGGAATGCTCAGCTACAATGAGGAGGCCGACACGATCACGTACCGCGATGCAGGTTTCGGGGATCCGTCGTTCACCTTCGACTGCAACATTTTCGGGGCGCCTTCTTTGCGAATGACCCAGTTTAACGAGCACACCCCCACCAGTTACATGAGCGCCCACTATGTCATGAGCTTCCCGTTTGGCAGTTACCATGCCGCCAAAACGACCAATATTGGTGCAAACCGGTACACCTACAAATTTGTGCTCAATTACAGCATCACCACCATGAAGGGTAAGAACTGGCTCGATTTTTACGCGAGCGTGAAACTCTCGTCGAAGAATATCAGTTACCTCGAATCGCACACCCTTTCACAGAAACCCATCTATGACCTGGAGGTCCACTACAGCCAGGACATCCTGGGAAAAATCCTCGGTCCCCATTTCTGGGTTAACCTTGGCGTTATTTACAGCGGCGGCGGAAGGGTGACAGTTGACGAGGCTCCCGGCACTGTTCAAAACTCATTAAAACTGGCAACGGCTTTGGCCTTCCCAACCTGGAAACACGGTTCGATCATTGTTGGATACAACGGAACTATATGGTCGACCGAAGGATCCCCGAAGACGCATCAACTGGTCATCCAGATCAATTGCCCGTTTGTTGTAAAATCGGAAAGATGAGGAAACAAATACAGGTGGAATAGAACCTGAAAGACAAGTTAATGCAGTACAAAGTAAAAAGTTAACTATTTAAAAACACAGCCATGTCAAAAACACTGTTTTATGCAATTCTTTCGACTTCCCTGCTTTTAGCGACCCTGACGCAGGCACAGCCAAATGTTACCGGCAGTTCCGACGAACTTAAAGCCCGGTACGAAACTTTAAGGAATCAGTTCGACATTGCCCGCTACCAATGGTACGACCTGTATGCCGAGGGAGTCATGGTAAAGGCGGGTGAAGCCGGCATACTATTAGATCAGGCAAAGGATTTGATTGGCGCTGATAAATTTTCCGACGCGGAGAAACTATTGGATCAGGCCGATAAACTGCTTCAGGTAAGGGATAAGAGTGTGCTGCCAGTCTACGATGCAACCGACAACATTAAAAATCCCGACCTTTCCAAAATCAGGAAATCCACGATCGGCGACTATAAGTCCCGCGACATGTACGGATTATTGAAGGGAGACATCGCCATCGGTTTTGTGGGTCGCGGCGATGACGGACTTTTATATGAGATCATGCCCCTGGTGAATTATCACGGTTCAGGCGGGATCGTTGCTCCTGTTGCCTTCGAGATCATGCGCGGCGATGAATTTGGAAAAATCCACATGGTCCTGATAAAGAGCCAGCCGATCATCATCCTGCAAACAGACCAGTCGGTTGTTTTTTACGCTGAGGAAGATGGTAATTACCAGTTGTATTCCGTGAGTAAAATCGGGGATGAAACTTTCGTATGGATTGAAGGCAAGGGCAAGGACCTTGGTGGGGCAGAGGTTGCCTTCAATGTCGCCATGAAGTCAAGGTCGACTTACTGGTACAACCAGAACCGCCCCGGTTACGTGATTTATCCGAACACCTCCTTTGCCGGATTTGAAGAGATAGGACCCTCTACCGGAACAATCACAATCGGCGGTAAAACTGCAAAATTCAAAAATGCCTTCGGCGAATCTGAAAATCTGTTCAACGGGCCGAAACCCGGAACCGACATAAATAAAATCAGCTACCGAAAGATGATGACCATTTACGGGAATGAGTGGTGGATGCCCTTCAACTCCGACCAGTTGGACGGGTTTCTGTGCATTATCGGCGCTTCCAGGGATTTTGCCATTTTCTACAAGGGAGAGCTCATTGTGCCCACCGATGTTAAAATCACACCTGTTGTTGCATGCCGGTCGTTCATGATCGATGCGAAAACACCCAAAGGTGATCTGCACCTGAAAGTCGAATGTGAAACCCAGGAGCTTTTCTATTATGAGTATGGCGCTTCGATCACCGGGACCTTTGCCGGGATCAATCTGACAAACGGGTACGGTGCACTGGAGAAAACGCCCCTGGGCGGCATGAGCGGGGTTGAGACCATCGATGCAATGGGTTCGGGAAAGGTCAAAATCAGCGATGTGATGGACAACCTGCAGAAGAATTTTCCACCTCCCACGCCTGGAGCGGATAAGATTGGTCCGAAATAATTTCAACGTTCAAAATGCAACCTATTTGTAACCAACAGGCGATGAGAAGTGTTCTTAACCGTGTCGTTTTAATTAATTTTTTGACCTGGATTTCAGGAGGTACCTGTCTGCAGGGACAGACTGTTGACGAAAACTACCACCGGGCACGGAACCTTTATGAAGTGGCAGTTTACCAGTGGTACGACCTGTACGCCGAAGGCATCATGACGAAGGCGCCGGAGGCCGGGAAACTACTGGACTCGGCCCGGATATTGATGGACGGGAATATGGATAATGAAGCCGGGAAACGGATCCGCCAGGCCGAAAGGCTTCTTCAGCATCGCGATAATAAAGTTCTTCAGCATTATCTGCCACACCACGCGAACAAGGAAACGGCAGCAGGAGTACCTTCCGGTGCAACCGTTGGCGACTACAGCGTGATGAGCCGTTTCGGTGTCGGCCTCTGGGATATCGCGGGGAGTTTCATGGGAACGGGCAACGACGGAAATTCCTACCTGATCATGCCTCTGATCTATTACAAGAATAACTCCTCCGTGATTCCGCCGGTGCTTTGCGAGATCATCTCATCCGTTGACCCCTCGAAAAAACACCTTATCGCTGTAAAGACACCGCCGAAGGTCATTCAAACGGATGATTCCCTCTGCATCGAGGCCACGGACGGGGAAACCCGGATCCTTTACGCGGTCAGAAAATCGGGAAGAGGAAAAGTAATAACCTGTTCGGGCACCGCACCCGGGATCAGTTTCAGCTATACCCTCTTTCCCGATTTTACTTACTGGTTCAACCGGAATGAAAATTATTCCATCCCTTATCCCGGTACGCTGGTGGCCGGTTTCGAGGAACCGGGAGCCGCGTCGGGGCGCTTAACCTGGAACGGCAAGACTGTACAGATCGGACAGGCTGCCGGTATCTCGGAATGTTTTTATAACGGTCCCCGGTCCGGGCATCCCCTCACTGAATTCCGCAAGGTCATTGAGCAGTATGGCAATGAATGGTACATCCCGTTCCATTCGCCCGATGTGAGCGGGATTTTCCTGGTTTACGGGGAGTTCAGGGATGCCGCGCTCTGGATCGATGGAAAACAGGTGGCTCCTGAATTGTTCACCATCACCCCGCTGCAGCCCAACAAATCGATCCGTATCGAAACGAACACCCCTCATGGAAAGCTTGTTCTTGTCCTGAATTGTTCAATCCGGGACAAGCAATTTGCAGAGTACTCCGGAACCCTGACTGGCTCTCTCAACGGGAAACCGATCAGGGAAGGGAGCTTCCTGCTTGAACACACATTAATGAATTTACCCGACATGCAATGAAGTCATGTTATCTACAGATGAAACAGTCAATATTCAAAATCAGGCCTTATGAAAAAAATGACAATTATTCTTTGGGGATGCATGATCCCATTACTTTTTACAGGTTGCACCCCGAAACCAGCTGAAAACAAAGCTGAAGTCAAAGATCCGAATGTGACCAAAACCCTGGCTGCCGCTGCCATGGAACGGTACGAAACCGGACTGAACAAATACAAGGTGGCATTCTATTACTGGTATGACCATCTCGTGGACGGGGAAGTCCCCCCTGCCAATGTTGCTGAAGCCGGCAAGAAGCTTGATCTTGCACTGGAGGAGGTCAACCAAAACTCATTTGACAAGGCCTATGCACTGATGAACCAGGCCGATTCCCTGCTGGATGTGCATGTGAAAAGCGATTCACTGTTCCCCTATGAGACCGATAAGCCCATGGAAAAACAGGATGCGTCGAAAGTTTTCAAAGCCAAAGCAAGTGATTACCTGGTGCTGGACAGGTATGGGGTGAAGATGAATGACGTGGGTCCCTCCATCTGGGGTTACTGCGATGACGGGGAATATTACCTGATCACCACATTTTACAACTACCATGCCCGCGGACATATCATCAAGCCGGTGGTGGTTGAAGTGATCACCACGAAAGATCCCTCCAAACGCTTTGTCTACCTGTTGAACGGCGAAACAAAAATCACCCGGACCGAACACAGCGTTGAATATTTTGTCGAAGACAACGGAAAAAGCTTTAAAACGATCATCACCGACGATCCCGTTGGCGGAGGCACCATCTGCCATTCCATCGGAATCTTCCCGGCAGTCGAAGGAAAAGCGCCTGCCATCAGCTTTGACGTGACCACCACGCCATCCTTCTCCTACTGGTACAACCAGAACCTGGGTGCTGCCATGATGTATCCCGATATTGTCCTTGCAGGGTTTGAACAGCCTGGCCCGGCCTGGGGCACTGTCACCATGGACGGAAAGACCGCAACATTCAACAAGACAGCCGGTGGCGTCACGGAAGTTTGCATGATCAGCGGAGCCCCGGGAAAGAAGTACGATGAATACCGTACCAACATGACCCGATACGGGAACGAATGGTACATCCCGTTCCATTCCGACCAGCTCGACGGGATATTCATCAGCTACGGGAAGTTCCGCGACGGGGCCCTGTGGTACAAGGGTAAATATATCATCCCCACGGAGTACAAGCTGATACCCGGAATTGCGAACCAGACCCTGACATTGAAGGCAAAAACCAAAGAGTACGGCGAACTGGTCCTGAATTTCAGGATCATGCTGCACGATCCGGTTTACACCGAAAGGGTTGCCTTACTGGACGGCTCTTTCGACGGACAGATCCTCACCAACGGAGGCGCCTGGTTCGAACATGTGTTCAAAGGAGCGCCCGATGGTATCAAAGCGGTCCAGGATTCGCCGCAAATTGTGGATCCACTGTAGAAAAGGGATATAGAATCTGACTTTAGCAACATGTAGCAAGATGGAAAATTTCCGTAAAGCATCATTCATCGTTATCTTCCAGCTGCTGGTCTTCAACCTTGCATTTGCCGGTTCTGACCCACTTCCTTCATGGAATAAAGGTGCTGCAAAAACAGCGATCACTGAATTTGTCAGATCGGTCACAACAAAAGGAGATCCATCTTATGTTTGTCCCGCAGACAGGATCGCGGTTTTTGATAACGACGGCACCCTGATGTCGGAACAGCCGATCTATTTTCAGTTTCTGTTCGAGGCCGTTAAACTCAAGGAACTCTCAACGGGTTTCAGACTGACAGATCATGCCTCCGTGAAAAAGGCCCTGGATTATCTGTCGTTGTCGGATCCTTTTGGAGAACTGTTTAATGATCCGGTTACCGGAGTACGCAAAAGTGATGAAGAATTCAGAGCGGAAGTTGATCAGTTTCTCACTACAACGATCCATCCAAGGTTCAACCGTCCTTTTGTTGAGCTTGTTTACCAGCCGATGCTTGAACTGATCAGGTATCTTACCGCCAATGAATTCAAGGTGTATATCGTAACAGCGACCCATTGCGAATTCATCAGGCTATGGTCGGAAAAAGCATTCGGAATCACACCAGAGCATGTGGTAGGCAGTTCCCTGAAAACCACTTTTGAGATCATGAATGGTACAGCGACATTAATCCGCGGTCCCGAAGTGAACATGATTTGCAACGGAGCGGGAAAGCCTGCCGCGATCAGTTATGCCATTGGAAAAAGACCTATTGCCGCTTTCGGTAATTCCGACGGAGATCTTCAGATGTTGCAATACACCACAACTGGGAAGGGAAAAAGCCTGGGAATGCTCATCCATCATACTGATTCGGTGCGGGAATGGGCCTACGATCATCATTCCGATATCGGGCAATTAAAGGAGGCAATGGAAGAAGCTCCAAAACGAGGATGGATCTTCGTGGACATGAAGAGGGACTGGAAAGCGGTCTATCCGTTTGAGAACCCTGACAAGCGATAAACAACCAATCAATCCATTTCTGACAAAAAAAAAACACCTGAAATGTCCATACCCACAACGTGCTTGCAAACCGTGAATGATAATTTATGGATGTTCCATATGGCCCGAAAAAATAAAAATTATCCTATGAATGATTGAACCTCAAAATCCCATGAAAAAATCAATCATCACCTTTTATTTACTGGCCACAATCGTCATGCTGATCAATTCAGGCTGCTCCACGCAACCAAAACTCACCAAAAAACAGGCTGAGCAAAAGATCACAGAACTTCAAACCAGACTGGCTTTAATCAATGACAAATGGTATGATATCTATGAAACCGGGCTGGTTGACAGTGCCGGAGTGGCTGACAAAAAGGTAGAAGAGGCGCAAACTTTATTGTCTTCCGGTGAACTTGCAAGGGCATCTGAATTGCTCATTCGGGCCGATACCCGGCTTAACCAGTATTCGAAAACAAACCTCCCTTTACCCCTGAAACTCCTATGAAAAACCCCGGAGATCTTGCAAAAATACGTCAAGCAACAATCGAAGATATCGGAATGCTTGAAATGGCAGGGATCCCCAGGTGGATGCCGTTTCATACCGACCAGTTGGACGGTCAGATGTGTATTATTGGCGATTCGCGCGACTTCGCCATTCAATATAAAGGCAAATACATCATTCCGACTGAGGTTAAAAACACACCGCTGGTTGCAAACAAATCGTTCAGGGCACTTGCAAGGACGGGTGAAGACAACCTTGACATTACCGTTGAGGTCAAAACGATGGAATTATTTTATTACGAATGCGGATGCACTGTTACCGGGACATTTAACGGAATCACACTTACCAATGGATATGGTTGTCTGGAAAAGACGCCGATCGGCAGGATGGACGGGGTCGCTACTATCGATGACCTGGGTAAGGGTTTGGAAAAATCTCAGGAGGTGATGGCACGGCTAAGAGCTGCCTACCCTCCGCCTCCACCCGGTCCGGAAAAAATCAGCTTGAAATGATGTTCTTGAATACGGATGGGTTATTGGATGGAAATAATGGATATATTTACGCCAAAATATAACAATCAAGGAATATGAAAAAAATTCTGTGTGTGTTATTTGTATTATCGCTGATGACCTATGCCGGCGGCTGCAAAAAGAAATCAACCGATCCCGAAACCGTCTACTACTACGCCAGCGCCCAGATCCGGGGTGCGACTGTGAATTTCAAGACGACTGGAACCTTCTCGAAACTTTGCGTTTTGACAGGCGTCTGCAATACTTTTTACACCGATCCCGCGGTTATCGACAAAAACTATGTGATGATCGGCTTCCCGACTACCGCAAAGGCAGGAGTCACCTACACCAGCGATTCGTCTTACACCAGGCTCATGTACATCGACAACGCGGGACGGAAATACTATTCCTCGTGGGGCGACAGTCTGAGTATTACCATCACGAAATGGGAAGGACATGGCGGAACCGGTAGCGGTACCTTTTCAGGCAAACTGCGGTATGAGGTGGTGCCACCCAATAATCCCGATTCCATCTACGTAAAGAACGGAACCTTCTCGGCAAAAATCTGGTTCGTGACGGGGCAATAAACGGATACCCGTTCATTCCGGAAACAAATTGAAATGAACTTTTGGATTATCTATCTTTGTTAACAAAAATTATAACCCATGAAAAATTTTCTTCGTTTTTTTCAGATGACGGCGCTCCTGTGTGCCCTTATTTTCCTCTATTCCTGTGATGCGCCGATCACCCTGACCTCCTGGAAAAACCCGGCCGATAATACCAAAGTTACGAGGGTGGTCATTTTCCCGCTCTTCGACAAACTTGAGTACACCAAGCCCTTTGAGCAATCAATGGTTGCCTATTTTCAGTCGCAGGGGCTGAAAGCCATCGGTTCGCTTGATTTTCTCAACCCAACCGTGAAGTATCCCATGGACGATATACTGAAGAAGATCGACAGCCTGGGAGCCAACAGTGTCCTGGTCTTTAAATACACCGGCACCGATAAATCACAGAGCTACGTTCCTCCCACCTATTATGGCGGATGGGGCGGCGGTTACTGGGGCGGCGGCTATTGGGGCGGCGGTTACTGGGGTGGCGGCGTTGCCACCGGCGGCTACTGGGTGACCACCTCAACCCTGAACCTGAAAGCATCGCTCTATGTGAAAAACAACAATGAGGCCATCTGGACGGGCGATATCACGGTTACCGATCCCAATTACGTGGATCAGGCTGCCGACAACATCGCGAAAGACATCTATGCCGACTGGGTAAGAAACGGATTAACAGGCGGTCAGGCGATGGCAAAATAGTTGAGCCACCTCCCCGGGATTCGCCTTCCCCGACCCGGCAGAACGTATTATTCAATTGACAACCTGACTGTTTATGGGCTGTTTTCGTGCCATCCTTTGCATCATCTTTCCGCCGCTTGCGGTTGTGGATCGCGGTTGCGGGGCCGTGCTGCTCGTTTTCCTGCTGACCCTCTGTGGCTGGATCCCCGGCGTGATCGCTGCTATTTTATTCAATACCAGAAGCTAAAGGTAAGGTAACGGTAAAGCAACTGCCTTTGTTGGGTTCTGTCGTGACGGTGATTTTTCCGCCATGCTTTTCGACAAACTCCTTGCACAGGATCAGCCCCAGGCCGGTACCCCGTTCCTGCTCCGTTCCTTTACGGGTATATTTGCTCTCAATAAGGAATATTTTGTTCATGACCTCCGGGGATATCCCGATACCGTTATCTTCCACACTGACCTGGCAGAATGAGTCGTTGATACCGGCCGAAACCACCACTTCGCCATCACGGGAAGTAAATTTTATTGCATTGGTAAGCAGGTTCCTGAAAATGGTGTTGATCATTTGGATGTCGCCCTGAACCACGATCAGATCCGTGACTTCCGACCGCAGGGTGATGTTTTTACGGGTCGCCTGTCCCGCAACAAGATCGATATTCTCCTGGATCCGCTCGGCAAGATCAAACGGAACCGGCTTATAATCAAGATTTCCGGTCTGCGACCTTCCCCAGATCAACAGGTTCTGCAACAGGTCGAAGGCATGCCGGGAGGCATCACGGATGTCGCCCACCGATTTCCGGATTTTTGGAATATCAGGATTTTCCAGATTCCCGAGCACAATATCGGTCAGTCCGATGATCGAATTGAAGGGATTTCGTAAATCATGCGCGATGATCGAAAAGAATTTGTCCTTGGTGCCATTGAGCGCCGTTAACTCACTGTTCAGGTTGTTCAGTGTTTCGTTTTTCTGAACAATTTCGAGATTTTTCTTTTCGATCTGAAGAGTCCGCTCATGTACCTTATTTTCCAGAATGTCGCGCTCCTGCCTCAGTTTCCGCTCCCTAAGCCGGATGTAAACGATGATGCCCCCCACCAGAATAAGTACGTAAACAGTCCACGCCCACCAGCTTCGCCACCAGGGCGGAAGGATGACAATGCGGATCGACCGGCCGGCCTGGTTCCAAACCCCGTCGTTGTTCGAACCCTTCACCCTGAAGGTGTATTCGCCCGGCGGAAGGTTCGAAAAGGGAACAAACCTCCGGTTACCGATCTGAATCCATCCATTCGACAACCCTTCAAGCATATAGGCGTACTGGTTCTTTTCAGGATTCGTGTACTCCAGCGCAACAAATTCGATGGTGAATGTCTGGTCGCTGTGCTGCAATACCACTGTTCCGTTTCGATCGGGTTCCACATATTCCTTCCCCGTACGGGTCGATTTGTACACCGCCGTGATCAGGATCTCCGGGATATTCAGGTTGTCGCCGAGCTGCTCCGGGTAAAAGGAGTTGAGGCCGTTCATGCCACCGAAAAAGACTTCGCCATCGGGACTGTTAAAACAAGCCCTGATGTTGAATTCGGGGCTCTGCAATCCCTCGTCAACCGTGTAGGTGCGAAAGGTTCCGGTGGCTTTGTCAAACCTCGATAACCCGCTGCCCGTGGCAAACCACATGGTACTCTGATGGTCCCGCAATATTTCAAAAATGTTGTTGTTCGGAAGTCCGTCCTTTTTGGCATAGTACAGAAAAGTCGAATCTTTTCTTACATACTTGTTTACATAGGATCCGGTGCCGATCCACATATCGCCGTTTTCATCCTCGCACAGGGAGATCACGAAATTATCGCACAACGAATTCTTCGATTCATTCTTCCTGAAATGGGTCATCTTCAAATTTACCGGATCGTAAACATCCAAACCGTTGAGGGTCGCAATCCATATTTTTCCTTCATGATCCTCCCGGATGCAATAGATCAGGTTACCCCCGATGCGGTGATGTGGTGGCGAATCGGCTGTAAAGACTTCTGTTGCCGACCATCCGGGGAGGATCCGGTAAAGTCCCGACTGGGTTCCGATCCAGTACGATCCATCCCTGCCGGCGATGACCATACAGATCCGCATCCCTCTGAAATCGGGCGCCATCGGCGCTTTGAAGAACTCCTTCAGACGGATAAACCGCCTGTTCTTTACATCAAAGACATGCAACCCGTCGCGTGTTCCGATCCAGATGTTCTTTTCCTTATCACGAAAGATCACGTGAACGAAATCGTTGGTAAGGTAATGGTTACCCGGCAACGACATGGAAAAGCGCTCCATCGACCCCGTTTCCCTGTTATAGAGGTTTAATCCCTGTCCCCAGGTCCCGATCCATAACAAGCCACCTTCATCTTTATAGATCGATGCAATGACATTGCCGCTCAGGTCAACCGATGAGGAGGTATTGTCGCGCCGGTACAACCTGAATTTGGTCGGTTTCAGGTCTGCTTTACTGATACCCTGCAGGGTGCCGGCCAAGAGGTTCCGGGAACGGTCGATGGCAAGCGTCAGAACAATGTCATGTCCCAGACCGTGCCGGGATGCTGTGTAACGGTCGGCCACCCGGTACCGGTTTTGTTCCGTGCTAATCCGGATCAAACCCGCTCCCTCGGTTCCGACCCATATGGAACCATCCGGATCCTGGATCAGCGCCCGGATGAACCTGCTGTTGTTATCCGACGGTTCTGATCCCCGGATTGGAAACCGGTAAATAATACCCCGTTTTTTGTCGATAATGTTGAGCCCGTCGGAAGTACCAACCCAGATCTTTCCGTTACGGTCCTGACACAGTGCGGTAATATTGTCGTTGCTGATGGAACCTGGTTGGGCAGAGTCGTGGAGGAAATAGGTGAAGGTATGGGTACGGGGATCAAAACAGGCCAGTCCCGAGGTGGAACCCATCCACACCGATCCGTCGGCATCCTCCATCAGCGGGATCCGGTTATCGTTAACGGCTCCGAGATACCGCAGCTCGGTCTGGTAATGAACCATGGTCATTTTAACGGGATCGTGAACCGACAGTACCGGAGGAGTATTAATGTAGATCAACCCCGAACGTGATACCATGACATCATAAGCACACCGGCTCACGTTCGAAATGTAGCCGGTCGTGTAGGGTATTCTGACAAAGCGGTTTTCGGCAGGAATGTATTTGTTGATCCCGTTCTTGGTTCCGATCCATAAATTGCCTTCCTTATCCCCGTTGATGGCATAGATCCAATTGTTGGAAATGGAGTTGGTATCGTCGGGATTGTAAAGGAACTGGGTGAAATCATACCCGTTGAACCGGTTCAGTCCGTTCTGGGTCCCGATCCAAAGGAAGCCCCGGGTGTCCTGATATATGCAGTTGACCACGCTTTGCGATAGCCCTTCCTCGATCGAATAATTGTGAAACAGGTATTGTCGTGCCTCAGCGGCAATACCATAAAGCAGGCAAACGATGACCAGCGTAATCCTCCCCATTAAATATGAAGATGAGCAAGATGTAAAGATAACAATAAAACCAGTAAGATGACGACAAAGATGACAGAAAGTTACATTTTAATCAGGTTGCCTGCGACCAGAATTTTTTTCAAGATTATCGAATTAAATCTTTTTAACTTCCCGATATGCGTTCAGAAAATAACGTGATTTTTTACCATTGACGATCTATTTCACGACGAACATCTTTTGGGAGCAGGTTGATCCTTGGGCCCGAAGGACACAGAGATAAGTGCCGGAAGGGTGTTTCGATGAAAAGAATTCGGCATGGTATGCGCCTGCTTTCAGTTCTCCGTTTACAAGAGTTGTGACAACGGCGCCGGAAAGATCGATTACTTCGAGAGTCACCTTTCCTGCTTCTGCAACATTAAAGGGTACGATGGCTCTTGAATAGACGGGATTAGGAAAAACCGGAAGGATTTCAGTTTTCCCGGGGTGTTCGGAACCGACCGGTTGTATTCCCAACGGATTGAATCCATGCGGGCCAGGTCCCGTGGGGGTGTATCCATGGCACACTGAACAAGTCGACAGGGTGCCTGCAAAACCCTGAAGGTTGATATTTTGGACATTATCTTCGGGTCTTTCCGACGGCAGAATGGCATGAGGAGAACTGTGGCAGGTACTGCAAAACAGTCCGCCATGACCTTTCGACTGTCGGAAAAGCTTGCCCGGTTGTTCGCTGTAATTCGGTCCATGGCACGTTGTTGCTCCGCAGGAGGGTTCTTGTAGCCACGGATTTCGACCGTTATCAATGGTGTTTCCCACATTGGACACACTTCCATGACAATCCTGGCATTTGGTGATGACTCCCCCGGTACTGTGCATGATGTCGCGCCAGCATTGGGTATTGGGTCCAGGGTGACACTTGTAGCAATCATTTACGGTACCTGAGTTGATAAATCCGTGTTTCTGATGGATCACCTGCGAAAAAGGATCTACTCCTGCCTGTCCTGTGGTCCCCAGAGCATTGTCGGCATGGCAGTTGGCGCAAAGTATTGGTTTGTTTGCAATATTGAAACCGGGAACCTGCTCATGATCGTTCAGGATACCCAATTCGCTCGAATGGCATCCGGAACCCACACAACCGATTTCATGTGAAATCGGAATCACGCTCTGGGTGGTGGCAAGCAATTGCCCGGATGCGGAATAGGCCTTCATCAGTGTCAGTTGGTACGGGGTGGAAAGCGTCGGTGTCACATCCGGAAAGGCAGTGATCGGGATGCCTTCTACATGATGGTAATTGATGCTGTCGGCTTTCTGCAACGTACCGGTCATTCCAAAACCGGCAAGCCCGATGTTGGGAGCCAATGTCACACCGAAAAGGTGTTGAGAATAATTCCAAAAGTTAGTTTTTGTGGCCGATTCAGTATTACCAGGAATCTCATAGGTAACATAGATTCCGGAAGAGGCCGGCATGACAACCGGAAGAACTCCCTCGCTGCCCTTGAGGATTACATGGGCGCTTTGATTGTTGTAAGGAGGCAGAATGCACATATTTGAAAAATCAAGGTTGGCGCAATGCATCCCCAGGTCATTCCATGCAATCACAAAGTACTGACCGGAATTTGTCTTTTCAGGCTTATATGGTGCAAAAGCTGTGAACAGGAAAGGGATAGCCAGAGCTACCAGGATCAGAACGTAAACTTTTTTCATGGTTAAGTGTTTTGGGTGGGCGACAAATTTAAACATGTAAATATAACCATTTTTTCAGAATTCAAAACACCGGGACTCGTGAAAAACAATCTCAGGGCAATCTGACCGGTACCTGCCTTTAATCAGTTCTCCTGTAAAGATCAAACGGCGGTTTCCACTGTGCCATCCCGATGCCCGGGAGCGATCTTCCCCACGTATTCCTGTACCGGTCGGCCCGGCCGGTAAAATGCCTGACGATCAACCGGTGAATGACATTCATATTGGGCAGGAGACCATGGAATCCGGCGAGTTTTTCGGTTGCCCGGTCCTGGATTTCCCAATAGCCAAAGTCGTCGGGCGACAAACAGACTATGTTGGCCGGGTCGAGAAAACCGGGAATGGCCGACCTTAGCGGAACAGTCCCGTCGCCGGTAAGCATCTGCCGGTCGGATTCGGGTTGGGGCCACTCGTTCTTCCGGTCGTTTCGGTTAAAATCGAAAAACAAACCCTGTTGGTTCCGGTCAATCTTCACGCCCACGCGGGTAGTTGAATTCACGCCGGCAATACACAGCCAGTTCTCGGACTTCAGCCCGGCGGTTTCCAGCTTCCACTTCCGGATTCGGAGCCGGTGTTCCCGGGCTGACTGCAGAAACCCGGTAAAAAGGCGGGTTGCCTTTTCCGTATCATCTCCCCCGGTCACGCTGTGTTTTTGAACATACTGCCGGATGGTCTCCACGATGCTGGGTTGCCAAACAGCGGGATCGAAGAGGTCGGGGTTTACATCCCCGGGAGCCTCCACCCCTTCGCAATCGGGCAGAAGGTAATAAAGCGACGGCGTTACGCGCGCCGCCTCGCGTTCCCGGCTTCCGGGAGGCGTTGTGCCCAGGTCGGCAGTGCCGGTCGCCAGCTTGATGACTGCCTCGAACGAACCCCCGAAAGGCGTTGCCAGGGTAACGACCTTATCGACCCGGTGATTTTTTGCATGCTTCTCCAGATAACCGGCTATGATCAGTCCGCCCATCGAATGACCGACCAGGTTGACCCTTGGATCTTTAAGAAACCAGTCATTGTGATAATACCGCATCAGCCGGGTCCGCTCGATGACTTCGTTGATGAACGCTCCAAGTATTTCTTCAACCCGCTCCAACGGCTGCCGCCAGTCATAACCGAATGGATAAACGGGAACCGGATTTTCATCCGACGCGCTGAGGTTGTGACGCAACTCCTGGATCAGCTCCCGGTAGGCGATCTCATAGATCTGTCCCGACTGTACCCGCGCCGGCTCCAGGGCTTCATAACGAACCTGGTCGGGATGCAGCGCGACCTGTCCGAATTTTTTCGTGAGTACCGACCATACCGTTTCGGGTGGCAGGAGGTAGTGGTCGTCGAGATAGGTTGCCGTGATCCCCGGCACGACTATCACCGGATAAACCTGTTCCATGACTGAAGATTTTGAGTAAAGATAAAAAATAGGATCGTTTATATCGAATTATTTGTTATTTATGAGTATTTTTGAGGGAAATGATCCTATGACCACCTTCATCATAATTTGGGTCCTTTGGTTTCTTTCTGAAATCATGCTCAACCGGTTGCGCCGTGCAAACAACAGCGTTCAAAAAGATCATGACCGGGGGACGATGCGGCTGATCTGGCTTGCCATTACCCTCACGATCGTGCTGAGTATTCTCGCCGCAAACTATCTCCCTGCAAGGATTCTCGCGTGGCCTTACACCGGATATACCGGACTGGCAATCATCCTGGCCGGCATGGCCATACGGTTCCTCGCGGTCTGGTCGCTGGGGTCACGTTTCACCGTGAACCTCGCCATCAGTGAAGAACACCCGATCAAGACCAACGGTATGTACCGGTGGATAAGGCATCCGTCATACCTGGGTTCGATCATCTCGTTCATAGGCTTCTCCCTGTCATTGAACAACGCGATCAGCCTGGCAGTCATCCTGCTCCTCGTCGTTCCGTCATTCCTGTACCGCATCCATGTTGAGGAACGGTTGCTGATTAACGAATTCGGAACGGAATACCGGGAATACATGAAACAAACACGCCGTCTGATCCCATGGATTTACTGATCCGCCCAACAATAAACAGACTCTTAAACACTCCGGATAAGAATTCAAGTTAAACTTTGCCGGGGAAACCGGTTGTCAAAAAAAATACATAAAGATATAATCCATGAGAACCAGCCACACAAAACGATTCCTTCTCTTTTTTATGAAGTCGCAACTGACCCTCCTATTCATCCTCTGTGCTTCAACAATTTTGCATGCACAACAATGGCGCTATCTGAATCAAAAACCTACGGGAAACCCGTTGTACGACGTAACATATGCCTTTTATAATAACTGGTTCGCCGTCGGAGAACGCGGGACCATATTAAAAACAACCGATGGCGGATCCTCCTGGACACAGGTTCAGTCGGGAACAACCCAAAACCTCTATGATATCCTCTTCCTCGATTCCCAAACCGGTTATGCCGCAGGCGACAACACCATCCTTAAAACGGTTGACGGAGGATCGACATGGACCAGGCAGGTAGTCCCGTTCAACCAGTTCAGCAGTATTGATTTCCCGACGACCAATATCGGGTACGCTGCAACCGGCTACGGACCCATCTATAAGACCATCGACGGGGGAACCGTTTGGAACCAGCTTCCGGGAACCGATCTGGTAACTCAGCATGCCATCACTTTCCTCAATCCCGATACCGGTTTTGTTGCCGGGCAGGATGACAGTTGGGGTATCGTTGGGGCCATCATGAGGACTACCGACGGCGGAAATACCTGGAATCTATGTTATAGCGACAATGGCACCGGAAACTGGTATATCGCTTCGATATTCTTCACCAGCCCTGTAACAGGTTTCGCAACAGGCGGCAACGGAACGATCCTCCGGACCAACGACGGAGGGATTACCTGGGAGCCTTTGAACTCCGGGACTACCGCCGATCTGGAAAGTATTTACTTCCCCGATTTTTACACCGGTTATGTGGTAGGAGCTGACAACATCATCCTGAAGACGATCAATGCAGGATACACCTGGACCGTTCTTTCGACCAGCCATCCCGGCGGGCATTGTTGCTTCTCCAACGTGAACGTCGGTATGGTTGTAGGATCTGTTTACTACCCAACCGGCTACCTTCCCAGTATTTATAAGACTACCGACGGTGGAAGTACTTTCAGTTACTTAAGCTCCGGTTTCACGACCAACCTGAACGACATTGCCTTCCCTTCGTCCGGGACCGGATTCTGCGCCGGCGACTCGGGATTTATTGCAAAGACCATCGACAAAGGTCTTACCTGGAACCGACAGCCGACAGAAAGTACCGTTCCGCTTCACGCAATCGGATTCACGACCCCTGACAAAGGATATGCAGTCGGCGATTCCGGGGTCATCCTGACTACCGGCAACGGTGGCGGCAATTGGATTCCCAGACTTTCACCCTCAAACCAAAGGTTATGGTCCATCGCATGCCCCGATGTTAACATTGCTTTTGCCGTAGGTGAATGGGGAACGATCATCAAAACTATTAACGGTGGAACTTCCTGGACATCCCTGACACCGGGAACCACCCGGTTTTTATACGACGTCGATTTCAACGACGCAATGACCGGTCTGGCAGTCGGTTCGTGGGGGACCATCCTGCTTACAACCGACGGGGGGAGCACCTGGACAGAAAGGAATTCGGGAACCACCTACGATTTGAAATCAGTCTGTTGGGTTAACGAAAGCTGTGCCTATATCGTTGCATGGGATGGTTTCGTACTGAAAACCACAACCGGGGGCGAATCCTGGTTTACGGTTCATTCAGGGATACTTGAATATTGCAATTCGATCTTTTTCCGGGATCCGAATACCGGATATATTTGCACAGAAGCAGGTTCTATATTCATTACAACCGATGGAGGCTATTCATGGACCTCCCAGGAATCCACCACCAATAAATCGCTTAAAGCCATTTGCATTACGGCCGAAAATGAAGCCTTTGCAGCAGGCGGCCTGGGAACCATCATCGGAACCCATGAAACAGGGGTGTTCACGGCCCCTGCCTGCGAAAAGGATGTAGTTGAAATCTTTCCGAACCCAGCACACGACAGAGTTCTGCTGAAATTCAACGGAAATCCTGACGGTGTCGGTCTGCACGTTCTGAACAACCTGGGACAAACGGTAATTCAGAGAGATCTGTCTGAATCCTTTAATGCCGTGGATGTTTCAGGGCTGCCGGCCGGTATGTACTTCCTGATCCTGGAATCAGGAACCGGAACACAGACTGTAAAATTCATCAAAGATTGATCCTGACCTCATTTTGTTCTCTGAACCTCCCTGAAAGCAAAAAAAACAATATGGTTAAAAGCGTTTTTAGATTTCCATCCAATCGTAAATCGTAAATCTTGTCAATCGTAAATGAAATTTTTTCTCCTGAGAAAATAAACAAATCATCCTTTAACAGATATAAAAATAATGCATAACTTTATATCCGTTTTGAATGCATCCTGAAGATCTGATCCGATGAAATATCCATAGGAACCAGGTTCATGCAAAACGCGAATGATAATAATGGATATCCCATGTGACCAATGAAATATCCATCAGTACCCTGTACATGCAGACCCCTATCGATAACAATGGATATTCAATGTGGCCCGAAAAAAATAAATATGAGCACATTAAATATAAAAGTATTAACAAATGAAAAAAGTATTGACAGTCTGTCTCCTGATCCTGATCTCGATGGGATGCAGTAAAAAAGAATCCGGGGAACCGGGAAATGAGCCGGAGTCGTGCCAGGTCAAATACCTCTTCTTCCGCGACGATATTTCCTTCACTGATTTCGGTACCATGAGCGGAATTTCGGGCCCCTTTATGTGCTCCTACAGCTACCATCAGGAATCCGTGAGCCGCATCACCGGGGGCTATTTTCCCGTGCCCGCCGGAACCAACCTGTTGAATTACGTTTTTTCATACTCCACGGTGTACGACTCCATTGCCGCCGGTAACAATACCTTTCAGCTCTTTGAAAAATACATCATCGACGACGGAAATACCTTCGAAAAAAGCACCAATCCCCTCATTTTTTATCTCGATGCACAGAACAGGTTGGTGAAGGTTTTCAGAAAAGATGGTTTAAATCCGGATGGATATGACCTGAACTATACCTACGCCAACGACCAGATCACCGAAACTTTTAAGACCAGTTATACCCGGAGAACCTTCTTCATGGATAAAAATAACCTCCTAAAAGTAACTGCCGAACATTACGACCCTCAGGGTAATTTATATTTAACCAAAGAGATATTGTTCCTCGATTATGATGATCACCCCAACCCGTTTAAAAACCGGTATTACATAACCGGCGCCTTCTTCAGGGCATTTTCACAAAACAACTACCGGGCCTACACGATCAATCAGTATGGGAAAACATCGGATTCCACATTTGGACTGATAACCACCTCCCATGTTGATTTACCCCTCACCTATCATTCCAATGGTTATCCCAATTTCGATGAATAATCCCGATTTGCGATTTCGAAGGATCAATCCCGCGTGACGGGGTTTTTCGAATGTTTTCCATTCCATTTGCCAAAACCAAACGCACAATCTATGTCAACCTGCTCCAGATGCCTGATCAATTCGAATTATCCCGGGATCTCATTCAACACGGCCGGCGAATGTTCTCTTTGCAACCGGTATGGAGGGTTCAAACCCATCGGTGAAGATAAGTTACGCGCGCTTTTTCAACAGGTACGGCAGAACCGGGAATCGGAATATGACGCTCTGGTCCCGCTGAGTGGCGGCAAGGACAGCACCTACATCCTCCATCTCGCAGTAAACGTTTACCAACTGAAGGTGCTCACCATGACCTATGATAACGGACTTTTCAGCCAGATCGCGCGCGACAACATCGACCGGGCCATCCGGAAAACAGGGGTGCCCCATATCATGCGCCGCCCCGATCCCGAGCTCCTCAAGAAAATCTACCGCGCCACCCTGACCGCTTCCGGCGATATCTGCGGAGCCTGTGACATCGGTACCAAAAGCAATATTTTTAAGGTTGCCTGCGACAATCGGGCACCCATGATCCTTTACGGCACCTCTCCCCTCGAGGAGGACTCTTTCGTTCCCGATTCCATACAGGATGTGGCCCGGATGAAGTATATCCTGAAACACTCTTCCGATCTGACAAAAAGGGAGATCGACGATTTTCTGATTTTCCCGCACCTGAACCATTTCAGGATCTTTTATAACAAACGGACCGGCAAATTTCCGAAAGAGGTCTCCCCCCTCTTCTACCTGGAGAATCCGACAGATAAAGAGATGGGCGAAATTATTACCCGGGAGATGGATTGGGTGGAAGATACCTCCCGCGAATATTCAAAACACTTTGATTGCTTTGCCGAACCCCTGACCAATTACATCCGGAACAAGATATATGGATACGAGCGTCATATTTGTCAGTACAGCAACATGATCCGCAGGGGTGAGATCACACGCGGGAAAGCGATGGAGCTGTATGCCGCCGACAACATCGCCGAAAAGCCCGACGGGTACCGTCGCACACTCGATTATCTCGGTCTCACGGATCAGGATCTCGATGAGATCATCAGGATCAAACCCCTGAAATTTGAAGGACACACCTCCCGTATGAACAGAATTTTCACCAAATTGTTAACCGCGGGGAAAACCTTGCGTCTAACCGGCTCTTAAAGGACAAACATGACAGATAAAAGTAAACTGGCCTTCAGGGAGCTTGAGCGGAGCATCACCGCGGCCCTGGAAACCTATTCAAACGTGCATCGCGGAACCGGGCACCATTCAATGGTTTCGACCCGTCTTTACGAACAGTCACGCGAGCTGGTACTGGATTATCTTGACCTTCCTCCTGAAAAATACACGGTGATCTTCTGTTCGCCGCGCCGTACCGAGAAATTCACCGGAATTCTCAAACCCGGCAGTTTCAGGGTGATTACGGGCGAAGAAACGGGATTGCCGCTCGGGGTGCAGGCTGTAGCGGTTCAAAAGAAGCATCTGCCCGAAGGGAAGCCCTTCGAGAGCGGCGGCGGAACGGCAAGGCTCATGGCGTCCGGGTGGGTCATCTGGGACAAGGCTCCCGATAAGTTTGAAGCAGGAACGCCCGCCATTATCAATGTCATTGCCTTTGCCAAAGCATTGACCCTCCTGAAATCATCCGGTCCGGGCTTGTTTCAAATGGAAGATAAGGAACAGTGGGCTGTTCCGGATATTCTATACCGGGATGAAACCGACGGGCTGACCGGCAAGGAACTCCTCGAAAAACTCCGCGCGACCCGGATCGGGATTGATACGCAGGTTCCGACAACAGCGGGTTGGACGCGTTATGTGAATCTCGACAACAGCGCCAGCACCCCCACTTTCACACCGGTCTGGGATGCAGTGCGCCGTACCTGGCGCCTGGCGCCCGAAACACACCGGGAACTCATAGCGGAAGTCGGAAAGATATGCGCAGGTATGCTTCATGCTCCTCCCGACACCTACGAGGTGATCTTCACCTCCAACACCACCGAGGCCATCAACCTGGCGGCCGACAATCTGAAACGTGATCCTGATACCGGCACCGAAACGGTGATCGTCAGCTCGCTGCTCGAACACTCCTCGAACGACCTTCCGTGGCGGCAAGTCACCCCGCGTCCGTTGATCCGTCTTAACATCGACAAAGAGGGATTTACGGATCTGATCCAACTGGAGAAGGTTCTCGCGGAATACAACCGGGATGGGTTACACGGAAATCAAAGGATCAAACTCGTTGCCATCAGCGGGGCGTCGAACGTCCTCGGGGTGTGCAGCGACCCGGAAGCGATTGGCAGGATCGTCCACCGGTATGGCGCGCGGTTGCTGGTCGATGCCGCGCAACTCGTTGCCCACCGCGAAGTCGATATCTCGGGTTGTGACATTGACTACCTGGCGTTCTCGGCCCATAAGGTCTACGCGCCTTTCGGCAGCGGCGCCCTCATTGTCCGTAAAGCGCTTCTCAATTTCAATCCACAGGAAATGGAGGCAATCCGCAAATCGGGTGAAGAGAATCCGGGAGGCATTGTCGCACTGGGAAAGATCTTTCACCTGATGGGCCGCATCGGGATGGAGGTGATCATCCGCGAAGAACAGGCCCTGCATCACCATGCATTGTCGGAATTATCCAAAATAAAGGGTTTTAAAGGTTACGGGATCAAAGATCCCGACGCACCATCGTTTTCCCGTAAAGCAGGAGTCATCGTGTTTGACTTTAAGAACATGTTCTCCAACAAACTGGCACAGGAGCTGGCAATCCGGGGCGGTATCGGGGTCAGGTTCGGCTGTCATTGCGCCCACATCCTCATCAAAAAACTGGTGGGCGTCGGCCCCTTCTTCGAACGGTTCCAATGGTTGATCGCCACCCTTTTTACTTCGGTCCGGTTCCCCGGACTTACACGCGTCAGCCTCGGAATGGAAAACAGCCGGGAAGATGTCGATACGCTGGTCAGGGTGTTAAATCAGATCGGAAATGGAAAACAGCCGGATAAAATCCGATCAGATACCCAAGGACAGAAGGATGAATTAACCCGGGAAGAGGTTACTCAAAGAATGGATGAATACGTGGATGAGGCGGGCCGGCGGGTATTCACCGACATGCGGCAGGTTATCTGTTAAAGACCTGCAGATCAACCCGATTCAGTGACACTGTAAATGCCCTGATCGCGCGAATCAACATTCGAAAACCGGGCGATCCCGCACGGTCTCTTATCTCTGAACCATTACCCGCACCCATACCGACCACCCGCCGCCTGGTACAGGTGAAAAGTCGAACGATTCGACCCTGACCGCTGCACCCGCCTTTACTACCCCGACAATGGAGGCTGAAGAATGAGCGCCCGCAGATCCTTCTGCACGCAGGTAAGCATCATCTGTGACATTCAATATCCTGTCAACCCTGAAAGGCAGGGCAAAAGAGGCTACGGTCACCGGTGAGCCTTGCTCCCAGTTGCTTTTATCCTGATTGACCTTCCCTACATAGAGCCATCCGCCAACAGAGGCCTGCGCAGGGGTGATCTCGGCAACGATCTGTTGCTGGGAGACCAGGCTGCGTTTTACGGTTCGGTCGGCCGCGTCAAGTTCACCCTGTGAAACCGTCACCAGGTCGTTGATCTGCTTAACCTCCGACTTCAACCGGGGATCCTTCATCTTCTCCTCCAGCGCTTTCAAACGGCCGGTCAGGCTGTCATAATTCCTCCGGGCCAGGTCAACACTTTGCCCAACAGCCCTGGTTTCGTCGGCTGCCGTTTTCAACCGGGCTTCCCAGGCCATCCCGGCAATGGTACCCTTGGTGAATCCGGCCGACACCAGGATGCTGTTGATCCTGCCCGGCGTGATGATCAGGAGCAGAAACAGGATCAGGATGATCCCGTCGCGGAGTATTACCGTCAAATCTTTGAGAATTGACAGAATAACCTGGAATTTATTCGTCTTGGTTTGCATGGAGAAAATCTGTTATGACAAAGTTAACTTTCTGAATAGTGATTGTCAAGCAAATCCGGTCGAAAATACACGATTATTGCCCTGGAAAAATAATAAATCTGATAAATGATTATATTTACGAACCAAAAATTTGTTTTCCGGCATTTTCCGGTCCGATTTAATTCATTCCCTTATGAAAAAAATCGTTATCCTCCTGTGCCTGCTATTCCCGGCATATGGTGGCAAGGCCCAGGAATGGACCTGGATCAATCCTTGTCCGCCCGCCTATCAACTCTCCTCGGTTTATTTCACCGATTCGTTAACAGGCTTTGCTGCCTGTGATCAGGGTACCATCGTCAAAACCGAGGATGGCGGCGGGACCTGGAGATTGCTGAACACCGGGACATCAGTTCCGTTGCTGTCAGTCAACTTTACCAATGCCGGCTATGGCTGTGCCGTGGGCGAAAACGGGATGATCCTGAACACTTCCGACGGGGGAGAGAACTGGTCTGTCCGTTCTTCAGGTACCGATAATACCCTGACTTCCGTGACGTTTTTCCCCGATCAGGGCTCGGGGACCGGAATTGCTGTCGGCTTTTACGGCGTCATCCTCAAAACCACCGACGGCGGCACAAGCTGGAGTCCGATTACTTCCGGGATTACAGCGACCCTGAATGCCGTATGTTTCCCTGATACTGATACCGGCTATGCCGTGGGAATGAATGGCACCATCCTGAAGAGCACCGATGGCGGAACAACCTGGAGCCAACAAAACTCCGGTACCGAACATGAACTGACCGCGGTATTTTTCACCAGCGTGCGTAACGGTTACGCGCTCGGTCATTACGAATATGCCAAATCTGACACCCCGCGCAGCGAAGCCGATACTACCTATATCCTCAAAACCGTCGATGGCGGCGCTAACTGGAACCTTCAGTCTAAAATCGGACCCAACGACCATTTTTTCACATCTATGTACTTCACCGCTCCCGACACCGGATACCTGGCAGGGAACCAGGGTAAAATCAGGAAGACTGTGGATGGAGGCAACACCTGGACAGAACAGAGTACCGGGTTGCTGATCAAATTCAATTCATTAGTCTTTGTTCGCAGTGACGGAAAACAAACCGGGTTTGCCGCAGGCAATGAGGGAGTGATCATGAAAACCACCGATGGCGGAGCGAACTGGGTCAGACAGATAACCGGTACGACCGCCTGGCTGACCCGTGTCAATTTCCCGGATGACCAAACCGGATATATATCGGGTGAAGGCGGATTGATCATGAAAACCGACGACTCGGGAGCACATTGGACCATTCAGAACACCGGTACGGATCAATCCATTTTCGCCCTGCAATTCACAGCCCGTGATACCGGGTATGCCGTCGGGTTTGGAGGTATTGTTTTGAAGACCATCGATGGGGGAAATACCTGGATGCAACTGTCGCCCGGGATTTCCTCAATTCTTTTTGCCTTATACTTCCTCAATGCCGATACCGGCTATGTGGCAGGTGAGGCAGGCGCCTTGTTCAGAACCCGCAACGGAGGAACAACGTGGGAACCGCTGGTTTCGGGGACGACCCGCGACCTGACGGATCTGTTTTTCACCGACCCGCTTACGGGATTTGCAACAGGTTTCTCTGGTACCATCCTGAAAACCTCCGATGGCGGCCAGACCTGGGAATCCAGGCCTTCAGGGTCAGATCAACAGTTATGTTCCGTGATGTTCCCCGAACCCTTAACCGGATATGTTTCCGGGGATATCGGCACGATGCTGAAAACTTCCGATGGCGGCATAACCTGGACTGCCTTACAGACCGGCGTTACAGATGGGTTATATTCGGTATTTTTCACCGATGCCCACAACGGGTATGCCTCCGGGGGATTGAACCTGCTACACGGCACGATACTGAAGACCTCCGACGGGGGTGAATCCTGGGTGGTTTCAACCTCCATCAAAGCCCAGTTAAACGCACTTTGCTTTACCGCCTCCGGAAAGGGATATGCAGTGGGTGAAGATGGCGCCATTCTGAAAAAGACCTCCGGGGGAACCGGTTTCGGCCCGGTCGCGGATGATCCCGGCCGGATCATCGTGTATCCTAATCCTTCTCACGAAACCCTTACCATCAGCCTCGAAGTGAACCCCGGCCGGGTTAACGGCAGCATCAGGATTTTTAATGTCAGGGGCGAAGCGGTTCTGCACCAACCCCTTGAAAAGAGTCAGACAGTCGTTGATACGCAATCGTTGAAACCGGGATTGTATCTCATCCGGATCACGGAAACCGACCGGAGCCGATGGGGTAAATTTATAAGGGAATGAGTGTGACCTCATCTGTCAGATCCCCGAAAATCATGGATTGTAAAAGAAATACGAAGATCAAGGGAAGTAGGGAAACAGATAGTATTATAAATTTCAAGGAAACAATTAATGTAGATCAAATGATTGAAATGAACAAAAAACCCTGGTACGAAGCCTTGTTTGAAAATTGCGGGCAGAAATATGATCGCGAGTGCTTCACACAGGGAACACAGGGCGAATGTGATTTCCTGGAACAGGAGCTCGGTAACGACAAATCGCTCCGGATCCTCGACGTCGGATGCGGTACCGGTCGGCACGCGATTGAACTGACCCTGCGCGGATACCATGTAACCGGGATTGACCTTTCGGAGGGGCAACTTTCGCATGCCCGTGAAAAGGCCGCAAGGCAAGGACTTTCCATCGACTTTCGCCGGCTCGATGCCCGGGAACTCCCGTTTGACGGGGAATTCGACGTGACCATTATGCTGTGTGAAGGCGGATTTCCGTTGATGGAGACCGATGAGATGAATTTTGCGATCCTGCAAAGTGTCACAAAAAGTCTCAGAAAGGGAGGCAGGTTTATTTTTACCACGTTGAACGGACTATTCCCGCTCTACCATTCGGTCGAAAAATTCTGCGCCGAAGCAGGCGGAACGGATAACGCTACCTACCGCAGCAACACCTTCGATCTGATGACGTTTCGCGATCACAACATCACCGAATTGGAGGATGATTCCGGTAAAAAAATTTCCCTCGATTCCAGCGAAAGGTACTATGTGCCCTCCGAGATCACCTGGCTCCTGAAATCGCTCGGTTATGTGAAAATTGACATCTTCGGGGCTAAACTCGGAGCGTTTTCCAGAACCGACAACTGACCACCGAAGATTTTGAAATGCTGGTTATCGCCGAAAAAATCTGATCTGCAGGATTGCGTGTTATTATCAGATGATGACACCTTTTTACTAATGAAACACCATTTTGATTGCATCTTTTATTCTGAATATCTAAATCTTCTGCTATTATGATCTATCTCAGTGAAAAAGAATCCGGGGAATGGAAATCCCTGGCGCAGCGTATTGTTTCAACCGGCGGAAATCCGATGAAGGCGAACGGCATGATCCGTCCCGGGCTGATCCCGGCATTTCATTACTATACCGGGACCTGGCTGCTGTCGGAAAACATGAATTCACAAGGTCTCGAATGGATCCGCGCAGGCATGGATGGGGAACAGGGGGCGCTCTTCTCGAATGCTTTTCTTACAAGCTACCTGGGTCGTAACGGGGGCAGGCTGGTGATTCCCGAAGCGATCTTCTCCGACCCGGAACCTTACATCCATTTCGCAAATACGCCGATCATAGCCAATTCAAGAATACAATTCCATATCCATTGTGTACATACCCTTCCCTCCTTCTCCAAGCCCCTTCGGATCATGGATATTGGATGCGGTCATGGGAAAATTCTGGTCGATCTGCTGAAAGAACTTCAGCAGTCGGGCCGGATCGGTGCGGTTGGTGAAATTTTACTGATCGATCCATCGGAAGGAATGCTTCGGCTTGCGCGTGAAAATGCAGCTGCAGCTTTTCCCGAAGCCACGGTCAGGGTCATCCGTTCACGCATTGAAGATTTCACGGAACATATGGAAGGAACCTATGATATTGCCCTTGCCTCGCTTGCCTATCATCACATGCCTTACGAAACCAAACTCCTGCACCTGAAACGGCTTGGCCGGCATATCGACTATTTTATCCTTTACGAACTCGACGCGAACAACGATACACCCGATTTGCACAGCCCTGAACTGGCTTTATCGGTATATCAGTCATATGGCAGTATGATGGATGCGATCTTCGCCTTCGAGGCTCCGGTACAATTAGCCCTGGCAAGCATCGACCGGTTTCTGATGTCGGAAGCGGTCTATTTCTTTACGCAGCCTCGCGGAAAACGCAGCGATTACCACATGCTCAGGTCTCAGTGGCATGACGTTTTCACCCGGGGTCTGGGAACAGATTATTATTGTCTTTGTGATTCGCTGTGTTATGCCGACGAAAACATCGGACTGTTTACCATGATCTATGGAAAATAGACCGCGGCAAGCGCCATTTTAGCGAATGACCACCTTCCGGATGATCCGTTCACGCTCTGTCGTCAGTGAAACGATATAAATGCCGCCGGGCAGGCTTGAAACGTCAAAACTTTGTTCATGACGGCCTGAAGGGTACCGGACACGACCAACGGCGGCCAACTCCCTTCCTGCCAGGTCGGTTATCGAAAAACGCACATCGGTGGACGATGGTAAATCGAATACGATCCGGAGCTGATCGGTTGCCGGGTTCGGCAGGCACATGACTTCAACCCCATCCGACCCGGGGGTGGACGCCATTCCGACGGGGACGCACGGATGAAGCGGATCGGTTACCGTGATCGGTTCTGAGCTGATGAAACCGGTGCCATACGGCACAAAAACCCAGTAGGTCCCGGTGTCGCTGATTTGGATGGAAGCCGTGGTGTCGCCGGTCGACCAGCTGTACGAATCGTAACCGGGATCGGCGTCCAGGTAATAGTTTCCGCCGGTTTTCCTGCATTCGAGCACGGGCCGGTGCAACTGCCACGGAAGCTGCGGGTAGTTGAACGACCGGTAACTGGAATAACCCGACGGATACCACATTTCGACAATCTTCGAGCGATCGGGCTTTACCGCAACCATCCAGGGGTAGCCGCTGTTGGTAAATCCAAAATCGATGATCCGGTTTCCGTTTTCAAGGGTTTGAAAACTCCCGCAGGCGCCGCTGTACATCGAACTGTCGTAAACATAGTCCCATACCAGGGCAGCAGTCAGGGCAGTTTCATCGAGCTGGTACTCCAGTGCCCTGCACATCCGCGGATTGGTGTACTGCCCGTTGTCGAACAGGGTGATGTTGGTCGGCGATACCCGCCTGATGTCATGTTGACCTGTGAACCGTACGGTATCATTTAAAAATTGGAACTGGTTCTGTTTCCCTCCGAACCTCCAGATGATATTCCCGCTGGTTCGGCTGATTTTCGTGATCTCGTTGAAATGACGCAATGATAAAAGGACATTGCCGTCCAGGTCGCACTCCACGGCGTTGGCATGGGTCCAATCGACTTTATTGGGATTCATCAGCCAGGTTTGGTTCACATCGCCAAACTGGTAATGATCGTGACCTTTCCACTCCCAGACCAGGTTTCTATTTTCGTCAAACTCCTGGATCACTACACCCATCACCTGGGCGGAAGCCGATCCCGGCTGGGTATGATTGATGCCAAACCAATGATAGGAGGAAAGATTCATAATCCGGGTCTCCGTGCCAAAGAGCAGGTAGTGCCCGCCCGGAATGATCTGTAAATCGTGATGATCAGTAGGAAAGTCATGAATACATCCAATGGAATCCACAATCGTGAAAGTGCTGTCCATGAGATAGAACCTCATTGTGGGAAGGTTACAATAACTCATCCGGCCGTCCGGCTGAATCTTGAAATCGATGATCTGGTAGGCTCCGGGACTATCCTCCACATACCTGTAAAAAACCACCCTTCCGATGTGGTCAAGGATCAACATGGTGTTGTTGCAGGTATAAGGTGGCGAGTTGGTATAGGGGATCAGAAAATAGTATCCCTGTGTCGCGGAGGTATCCCAGATGACCATGTTGAGCGGCGGAATCGTTTGGGAGTGTGCCGGAACGGGACCAACCAGGCAGCATAGCAGTGCTGCCATTGTGAAGGAGAAAAAGCGGGCAGATTTTGAGTTCATGTTTTTCAGATCCTGTTGGTTTGTAAAGATAACTGAAATCGGAACAGAAAATCTGTAAAACCTTACTTTGTCGGAAAATTACAGGACAATCCGATGCCGTCGGCGCCCGATGTCAACTGCAGGTTTCCCGCTTTTTTCCCCAGAGCCGCCCGCGCCTTCCCGGTCAGGATGGTTCCTGCCACGGAGGCGGCCAAACCGGCCCCGACCAGGATCCAACCGGCAGTTTTCAGGGAGGGATTTTTTAAGGTGCGGTGATAGGTATCATAATTCGTACTTGCATCCATGTTGGTGGCTGCAACCGCCATCATGATCCCTCCGGAGAGGCAGAGCACGGGAGCCATGATGGTCAGAGTCTGGGCTGCATCCAGTGTCCGGAAGAATTCGGCATATTCCGGCCGGGCTGAATTCCTCAAAGGACGAAGGATCGTTGAAGCCCTGCCGACCATGATCGGCGGGAACAAGGAAAAAGTGAGCCGGCTTGTGGCCAGAACGAGGTGCGATACATTGACTCCCGGGTTTAAACCATTCTCATATTCCAGCGGAAACCCGCCGATAATCGCCATTTCCACGTTGCTTGCCACACCCATACCAATGGAAAGACTGTTCATAACATTGGCTTTCAGCAAAAATCGCCGGGCTCGTGAAATCAGGACGCTATCCGGTACATTCTGTCCGAAACTCAGTGACCCGGACATCATCAGGATGCCCAGGAATACGGATACTAATGTTTTTGTTTTCATGATGCTGCGGGTTTTGGATGGTTGCATTGACGCGTCAAAATAACAACCGTGAAACCGGAAATTGAAACTGAAAATTGCCGGGAACAATGCCGGAATTGCAGAAATTGCAACCCTTTGACGGTTTGACTGAGGTTTTTTCAGATCAATTGCAAAAAATGCAAATTGAGGCGTGAAATGATACCGGTGTGGCAGAAATCCTTAATTTTTCCCTTCCGAATGGATCAAACAGCAAAAAGTCACATCCCGAATTTTTCTAATTTTGCCTTATACCGAACCGGAACAGGTTTTCAATTACAAAAAGACATTCCTCCCGGTTTTTGATTCTGTAAAGATCATTTTGCTCAATGAAAGGCAACCTGAAGATCTATTTTGCCGGTTCCATCCGGGGAGGACGGGGCGATAGTGAACGATACCGGGATATTATCCGGTATCTGCAGGAGTACGGGCAGGTGCTCACGGAACATATCGGCGATGAGAAACTCACCGCCGATGGCGAGTCAGCAATGACCGACCGGGAGATCTTCGAACGCGACCTGGCATGGCTGAAAAGCGCCGACGTCGTCGTAGCGGAGGTGACCAGTCCCAGCCTGGGTGTGGGATTCGAGATCGCGACCGCCCTGCAGCTTCATAAAAAGATTCTGTGTCTCTTCCATCCCGGAACCGGTACACGCCTTTCGGCCATGATCGCAGGATGCAACAGGATCGTCGTGAAAAATTACTCGACTCTGGCGGAAATTAAAGTTTCAATCGATCTTTATTTTAAAACGATCGTCTGATACCTGCTCATTCCCCTTTCATTTTAAGGATCAGAACATTTTTGCCATCCCTGTAAAGATAATCGACCTCACTGCACCGCGCCCTGATCAATCGTACCGGAAGGTCGTCTTCGACTGCCTCCTCGTCGAGGGGATTGAAAGGCGGACCGGCGTTTTCGCAGGTCAGTTGCAGGAATTCCTCTTTTTCCGACCAGGCAAGCCGGATATCGACATCATTAAATTCACGCTGAAGGATCAGTACCTCCTCCGTAATATGGATGACGTGTCCGGTTGCTTTGGCTCCCACGAGATGTTTCTCACAAAATGCCGCTATCTCGCCTTGCAGGGCATAGAGGTCGTAATCGCGACTTTGAATGTGGTAATTCAAGCTGCGAACGCGGTTGATGAAAGCCCTGGTCTTTTCTTTTTGCGGATTTTCGAAAATCTGCTGCGGAGTACCCTCCTCGTAAATAATCCCTTCATCCATGTAAAACACCCGGCTTGAGATGGTGCGCGCGAACTCCATCTCGTGGGTGACGATGACCATAGTCATCCCCTCACGCGACAAACGGCGGATCACGGCGAGCACTTCGCTCACCATGGTGGGATCGAGGGCGGAGGTGGGTTCATCAAAAAGCAAAATCTCAGGTTCCATGGCCATGCAGCGGGCGATGGCAACGCGTTGCTTCTGCCCGCCCGATAACTCGTCGGGATAGGCTTCCGCCTTCTCAGCAAGGCCAACCAGCTTCAGGAGTTCAATTGCTTTGGATTCGGCCTCCTGTTTTGACTTTCCAAGCAATTTCACAGGCCCGATGGTCAGGTTCCCGATCACGGTAAGATGTGCGTAGAGGTTGAACGACTGAAACACCATGCCCATCCGCCGGCGAATCTCCGGCACGTTGGTGTGCTTATCGAGAACCGGGATCCCGTCGATGAAAATGGCGCCCCCCGTCGGCGTTTCCAGTAAATTCAGACAACGCAGGAAGGTACTCTTACCGGTGCCCGACGGACCTATGACCGAAATAATTTCACCCTTTTTAATCTCTGTGGATATGTCGCGTAAAACGACCAGCGAACCGAAGTGTTTTGAAAGGTTATCGACCCGTATCATACCCTTCCCTCCTTTCCTGATTGAACGCGTGTTCTTTTAGGTTTGACCGAAATTTCAATCCTCCCGAGCAACCAGGCCATCAGCCAGGCCAACGCGAGGTAAATGATTGCCACCATGAAAAGCGGGAAAAATGCATCGAAGGTCCTGCTTCGGATGATATCGCTCGCTTTGGTCAGATCCTGAACCGCGATATAGCCGACGATCGAGGTCATTTTCAAAAGAGAGATGAATTCTCCCTTGTAAACCGGTAAGATGGAACGGAGCGCCTGGGGCAACAGGATGTACCAGAAGGTCTGCACCCGGGTGAACCCTCCGGCGATGGCAGCCTCCTTCTGCCCTTTATCAATGCTCTCGAGCGAAGTCCGGAACATCTCGGAAACATAGGCTCCGAAATTCAGTCCGAAAGCGATCACCGAAACAAAAACCGGATCGATGTTCACGGAGGCAAAAACTATGTAATAGATGATCATCAGAAGCACCAGTACCGGCATTCCCCTCAGGAGCATGATATAAAAGCCGGCAAAACCCGAAAGAAAACGGTTCTTCGACATCCGCATGAAGCAAACCAGGCCGCCGATCAGGGTTCCCAGGATTGCCGCCAGCAGGCTGATGATGATGGTTACTTTAAGTCCGTCGATAATATGGAGGTATCTTTTTTCGAGCAGGATGTTGCTGTAAAAACTGTCGCTGATCTTCGTCCATAACCGGCCGATTCCCGACCGTTGCTGTCCGGCAGCGCTGTTCTCCGCAGCAACCTGTCCCATCCTGTCCTTCCGGGCAATGACGCTCACACCCGACTCGTAATAGGGATCGGAGAAATCGATCTGTTTCTTCCGCTCATCGGTGATCATCAGCGAACTGGTGATGATATCAATTTTGTTGGTGGAAACCGAAGCAAGCAGGCTTCCGAACTGCAGATCAACGGGGACCATCTCCTTTCCAAGCGAGGCGGCAAAACGTGTCGAAAGTTCAATGTCGAATCCCACCAGCCGTCCCTCTTTCATCAGGCTGAAGGGCATTCCCAGATCGCTCACGACTCCGGCCCTGAGCTGACCGTTTCTGCCGCTGGTTTTAATTTCCGGCATTACTTCGATACCCTTCTTCATCCACCGGTCGACCATGTCATCATAAATACCCTGTTCCTTAATCTCTTTTAAAAACGCGTTGAAGGCTTCGCGTAACCGGTCATTCTCCTGGTTAAAACCCGCGCCGATCGGAACGGTAAAGAGATTGGGGACGAGGATACCGAGGGCCTCATTTTTCCTGAAAACATCCTTCAGCGATTCATGATCATAAAAGGCCACATCCGTTTTGTCGGAATTCAGCGCGAACAACATGTCGGAGATGTTCTGGTATTCGAGAACGACAGCCTGCGGAAAGTTCTTGGTAGCATAGGTGTCGTGAACGCTGCCCAGCAACACCCCGATACGCTTGGTTTTTATATCCTCCAGCGATTTCATCACACCAGGGGCCGGAGTCGTACCGGGTAGCTGGTCTCCGGCAACCATCACCGCGATCCCGCTTTTGTAATAGCTTTGTGAAAAGAGCACGGTTTTGGCCCGTTCCTTCGTTATCGACAGCCCGGCCCCGATCATATCCACCTTCCCGGCAATCAAAGCCGGCAACATCGCGCCAAATTCCATGTCGACGATTTCAAGGCTCTTGCCAAGTTTTGCTGCTATGCGAGAGGCAAACTCAATATCAAAACCCACGACCCGGCGCGAACTGTCGTAAAACGACATCGGCTCGGTAACCGCGGCGGTTCCGAACCGAAGTACGCCGTTGGTTCCAGGCAAAGATATCTCGGGCATGGGAGCGGGATTTCCCCTGGAAGGAAACCAGCGACGCGTCATATCGTCGTACGTGCCATCCTTCCGGAGTTCAGCCAACACTTCATCGATGACCCCCTTCAGGGAATTGTTTTGAAGCTGCACGGCAAAACCATACTGGTCGTCGAAAAGCAATTCAGGCAGCACCCGCAACCCCTCGTTCTTGGCGGCGACATTCATCAGGATCGGAAGGTCGTACACGGCCGCATCAGCCTTCCCATCCCGTACAGCAATGGCACAATCGAGTACGCTGTTGTAATACTCGATCACGGCGTCGGGATATTTTTTCAACACGAACTGATCGGCAACCGTCCCGGTAGGCACAGCAAAGGTTTTCACGCCGTGAAGCATTTTCAGGTTCATGATGTCATGACCCTTGTCGCCGCAACCGACCACGAAAAAGAGAATCAGGATCAGGAGAGAATTCAGGTATCGCATGATTACAGGATAATTTTAATTGAAAGCAAAACTATGAAATCCGGTAGATAAAAACGTTATGACGAATCTCAAAAGTTTTACCGGCACAATGAGAGACGTTACATATAATTCACCTGAAGAATAAAAGCTGACTTTACGCTTATTCTACCCTGAAAACACCGCAAGCCACCGAACGTGAAGCCACTTCGATGCGCACCCCGTTGGAATGGAAGGAAAAAAGATCCCCGACGAGTTTGGGATGGTTGTTTTGCGCAGATAGATGGGAAAGGATAAGCAGTTTAAGCTCCGGTGAACGGTGGTTGAGGAAGAGCTCCAGCGCCTGGAGATTCGAAAGATGGCCCTGCTCACCCCGTATGCGCCGCTTCAGGTAGCGGGGATAAGGCCCGCGTTCAAGCATCCCTTCATCATAGTTTGACTCAAGGAAGGCTGCATGGCATCGCCCCATCTGATGGATGACCCGGTCGCAGGCCAGTCCCAGATCGGTGAACACCCCCACGGTGACACCATCGCCGTGAACGGTAAAACTGTGCGGATCCGCGGCATCATGGGATTTCAGAAAAGGTTCAACGGATAGCCCACCCACAGGCACCGGCTCACCACCGGAAAAAGGGCGTACCAAATCCTTATCGAAACCGATTCCGCTGTACCAGCGTGTCTTCTCGGTGATGTAAACCGGGATGCGATGGCGCCGCGACAAAACCGCCACCCCACGGGTATGGTCGGTGTGCTCATGGGAAATAAAGATCGCTTTCACCTTTTCGATCGGCAATCCTAAACAGTTCATCCTGCGGATGATTTCCCGGTTCGAGATTCCCGCATCAATAAGTATGGCTTCGGTTTCATTGCCGATATAATAACAATTTCCGTTACTTCCCGAATTGATGGAGGCTAAAAACAAAGGCATGGTGCAAAGAAACGGAAAAATCCGGCGCCAGAGCACGAAAAACAGCTCCCTTCGATTTCGACTTCAAATGTCGGAGCCAATGAAACATTTTTCCGGAAATGAATTATATTTGTCTTGCAGTCCGGGCAACGGTTGCATGACCCGACCACCAAAAATGAACATGTTATGCTGAATATTTGTGATTTTTCGGAAGTAAAATCGCCTGGATTCAGTTAGACTGTGCAAGTGAGTTTGCGATTTTTTGCAAACTAAATCGGTCGAAATCTACCGCAGCAGTTCCGCCTGTTTAAACATTTAGCATGAAGATAACCCACGAAAAGCGTACAAGACAAATGATCAGGATCAGAAATGGATTGTTGTTCCTGTGTTTCCTGATCTTTATCCTCACAGCCCTGTTTCCGCCGTGGGACGCTGTGGTTGACCCGTTCGGAGATATTCGGAAAGTTCCGGTCGGATACCATTTTTTTACCACGCCACCGCATAGTCCGTATGGTTTCGAATCATACATCCTCATCAACTATTCCCGCATCCTGATTCAATGGGGAATCCTGTTTCTCGTCTCCCTGGGAATCTACAAAGTCCTCAACGCGAAAATCAGGAAGCTGAACTCCGAAAGTGAGCAATAGCCGGACAAACCGCGGACGAAGAGTTGGACAAAGAGTTGGACGAAGAGCGGACAAGAATGGACAATGGACAATTGAAAATGGACAATGGACAATTGAAAATTGAAAATTGAAAACGATTTGAGGATTTGAGGATTTGAGAATGTGCTAATGTGCTGATGTGCTAATGTGAAAATTTGAGAATCTGAGAATGTATGAATTTTGAATTTTGATATTTGATCTTGAAACCCTGAAACGCTGAAACACTTTGATCTTTGAGCCTTGAACCTTGATCTTTGAACCTTGATCTTTGATCCTTGATCTTTTTTCCCCTAATTGCTAATGCCTGATTTATATTTTGACAGATCGAAATTTATTTTTCAACATTCTGAATATTAAGCTAAAAAACACATATATTTGGGCATAATATCAGAATTTTAATCATTCGACAAAACCTTCACCTCAAATTCTTCAGATATGAAAAATTTATCCTTTCTTTTTCTGTTACTTGCTCAGATGGCCGTCTTTGCGCAGGTAACCGAGCACAAATCGCCGGGCGATACCATCGGTCCGTTTACCACCATCACCTTCGAGGAACCCACAGCCAACATTTCGGTCGTCGCCTCTCCTGCAAACATATGGCAGATCGGGACCCCACAGAAAACCCTGTTCAACCAGGCCTGGTCACTCCCGCGCGCCATGGTAACCGATACGCTGGGAAACTATCCTGAAAATAACCACTCCGCATTTGAATTCGGCTTCGGACCATCGGCAATGGGTGGCTTTTATGCAGGTTGGTTCTTCTGGAATATATTTATTGATTTCAGGCACCAGTTCGACACCGATACCCTCCAAGATGGCGGCTATATATCTGTTTCATGGGATGCCGGACAAACCTTTATGAATATTCTGGATGATACCATCGCACAACAATATTTTTGTGTTACACCGCTCCAACCGCAACCATCCGCGTGGGGAAACACCAATCTTTATCAGGAGAACCAGACGCTCTTTAACGGAGAACATGGCTTTTCAGGCAAGTCCGACGGATGGGTTCACAGTTGTATGTCATGGTATAACCTTCCTGTGAGAAATCCATTTTCCGCCCTCAACTACGATACTCTTATTTTCCGGTTCAATTTTATCTCCGATAACATCCCTTCTTCCCGCGAAGGCTGGATGATCGACCAGATCAGGCTTTTCTCCATTGATATTGGCGGAGGGATCAGGGAGTTAATGCCGGGAACCCAACGAAGCTTTGTTACCCCGAACCCGGCCATCAATGATGCCCTGGTCACGCTTAACAAAATTTATCAGGATGTCGATTTTCAGCTTTATAACAGCATCGGAAAATGTCTGGAGCGTCGATCTGTTTCCAATAGCGACCAATTTACACTGGATGTCTCAAAACTCCCATCCGGAACCTACTTCCTGAAGATACTACTCGACCGGCAATACTCCGAAACCCGGAAAATCATGATCCTCCGGTGATCCGGGCTGTTTGGTTGACTGATTGATTGATTGACTGATTAATAAAATTGAGTGATTGAGTGAATTTAAATAGCGAGGTAGCGAAATCGGTTATCGATCCTTCCATAAAAACACATCCTCCGGGTAGTCCTACTAATTTATTGCATTTCTGATCCGATATATGAAGCGCCTATAAACTCTTCATCAGGAAACCTTGCAATAACTAAGAAAATTATTTTTATTTAGACGTATTATAAATAAGATTTTTGTTTATTTTTGCATCGGGAATGTAGTTCATCTGACCCAACAAATTAAATCAATTATCTCATGAAAACACTAATTTTCACAATTATGGCAACGCTTATAACCCTGACGGGCCAGACCCAGTCAGGTAAATCGTTTTACGACTTCAAGGCAACCGCGATCGACGGAAAACCTTTTGATCTTTCGACTTTGAAAGGGAAAAAAGTTCTGGTAGTCAACGTGGCATCGAAATGCGGCTATACCCCGCAATATGAACAGCTTGAAGCGCTCTTTCAGAAATATGGCTCCGGCAGTTTCACCATCATCGGATTCCCGGCGAACAACTTCCTGGGACAGGAACCGGGAACCAATGCCGAGATTATCGAGTTCTGTACCACCAAATATGGCGTAACCTTCCCGATGATGTCGAAAATATCGGTCAAGGGAAAAGATATCGATCCGCTGTACAAATGGCTTACGACTAAATCGCTGAATGGCGTTCTCGACGCGCCGGTCAAATGGAATTTTCAGAAATTCATGATCGATGAGAATGGCAACCTGGCCGGTTTTGCACCTCCGGGAGAATCTCCAACCAGCGACCGGATCCAAAAATGGATAGAAGGTAAAGGCCTTACAAACTAATCGTTACTTGTATTTTGAATTAATGTTTTTTCCCTAATGGCTAATGGCCAATGCCTAATGCCTGGTTTGAATTATGAAACAGTACAAATGCACCATCTGCGGGCACATTTATGATCCCGCGAAAGGCGATCCCGATTCGGGAATACAACCGGGAACCCCGTTCGAACTTATTCCCGACGACTGGGTGTGCCCGATTTGCGGGGTCGGTAAAGAGGACTATTTGATGATCTGAAAAAAACCACTATTTTTGATTAAAAAAATCATCACTATGGAAAAATCGATCAAAGGAACCATTACCGAAAAGAACCTTCTCAAGGCATTTGCCGGTGAGTCGCAGGCAAAAAACCGTTATACTTTTTTTGCCAAACAGGCGCAGAAAGAGGGTTATGAACAGATAGCGGCACTTTTTGCAGAAACCGCTCTCAATGAAGAACAGCATGCCAAGGTTTTCTTCCGTTTCCTGGAAGGCGGACCGGTTGAGATCACCGCGACCTACCCGGCCGGAATCATCGGAACCACGGCTGAAAATCTGAAGGCTGCCGCCGATGGGGAACTCGAAGAGTGGTCGGAACTCTATCCCGAGTTTGGCAAGATCGCGGGCGAAGAAGGTTTTCCCAAAGTAGCCACGGCATTTAAAATGATCGCCACGGTCGAGAAGCATCACGAGAACCGCTACCGTAAACTGCTTACCAACCTCGAGAAAAACAGGGTATTTGAAAAAGAAGAAAAAGTGTACTGGGTCTGCCGTAAATGCGGCTATGTCCACTTCGGGACCAAAGCCTTGCAGAATTGCCCGGCCTGCCAGCACCCGATGGGTTATTTCGAATTGCTGGCCGAAAATTACTGATGACCGGCTGAGTTCATCATTCGGATGTATCGGATTGACCGGCGACTCGGGTTGAATTATGAATATCCATGCGACTCTGTTCGGGTTTACCCTTGACGTAATTCCGGATCGGATCACCAGGTTTCAATGTAATCCAATGAACTCCCCCGGGGTATTCTGTTTTGAAACGTGTTTCTGTTAACCGGGTATTCCGTTTGATCACAAAATAAAAATCATTAAAAGATGAAACAACGCGTGTTTGAGAAATCGGAGGTACTGGCCGATTATAAGCTTGCCAACGAAAGTCGGCAGGTCAGTTTACTGGGGCGTCGCGAGGTGCTGGGCGGAAAAGCCAACTTCGGACTTTTCGGCGACGGTAAAGAGATCCCGCAAATCGTAATGGCCAAATTCTTCAGGGATGGTGACTGGCGGTCGGGCTACTACCGGGATCAGACTTTCATGATGGCAGCCGGCTTATCGAACCCCGACCATTTCTTTGCACAGTTGTACGGGGACACCGACCTTGCGCGGAATCCCGATAACGGGGGCCGGCTGATGAATTGTCACTATGCCACCCGGAGTCTCGATGCGAACGGCAATTGGAAGGATCTTACAAAACAGAAGAATTCATCGGGTGATATCTCTCCCACCGCCGGACAGATGCCCCGGCTTCTCGGATTGGCGCTTGCCTCGAAAATTTTCCGGAATAGTCCTGAAATGTGGGATAACACTGGAAAATTCACGGCTAAAGGAGATGAAGTGGCCTTCGGAACCATTGGCGATGCCTCTACCTCCGAAGGTCACTTTTTCGAAACCATTAATGCCGCGGGAGTTCTCCAGGTACCGCTTGCATTATCGGTCTGGGATGATGGCTACGGGATCTCAGTTCCAAAAAAATTCCAAACGACCCGTGAGAGTATCTCTGAACTGTTGAAGGGATTCATAGCAGATGAACACAAACCCGGAATCCTGCTGTACACCTGCCATGGCTGGGATTATGCCGCGCTTCACGACATGTACGAAGAGGGCATTGAACGCTGTCGTAAAGAACATGTGCCCGTGGTCTTCCACGTTATGGAACTGACACAGCCGCAGGGACATTCCACCTCCGGGTCGCACGAACGTTACAAATCGCCCGAGCGGCTGCAATGGGAAAAAGAACACGACTGCATCCGCCTGATGCGGCAATGGATACTGGATCAAAATCTCGCGACCGCCGAAGAACTCGACGCCATCGAAGCCGGGGCCGTTAAAACCGCGAAAGCCGCTCGCGACCGGTCATGGAAGAATTTTCTCACACCAATCAAAGCAGAACGCGAACACCTGGTATCGGTCGTTAAAACAACCCACTGCCCTTGCAAGAAGCAGGATCGGATTGATAAGATCGTCGCCGACCTCGAAGCCATTGCTGAACCGATCCGCAAAGACATCATCTCCGCCGCAAAGAAGATCATGCGCGATGTTTGCACCTCCTGCAGCATGAAAAAACCGATGAAAGCAGATCTCGAAGCCTGGCTGGAGGAACAGCGAAAGCTGAATGCCGACCGATACAATTCGGATCTGTACAGCGAATCGAAAGATGGAGCCCTGAAGGTAGAAGGCATCCTTCCGACCTTTAACGATGATTCTCCGGTTGTGACGGGTCGGGAAGTATTGAACGCCAATTTCGATATACTTTTCCGTGAAAACCCGCTGGCTTTGATCTTTGGAGAGGATGTCGGAAAGATTGGCGGCGTCAATCAAACCCTGGAAGGAATGCAGGCGAAATATGGCGAACTGCGGATCTCCGATACCGGCATCAGGGAAGCCACGATTGTCGGGCAAGGACTGGGACTGGCCCTTCGCGGGCTCCGTCCCATCGCCGAGATCCAGTATTTCGACTACCTCCTTTACGGATTGCAGGTAATGAGCGATGACCTGGCCACCACCCGCTACCGTACCAAGGGCGGACAAAAAGCGCCGATGATTATCAGCACACGCGGGCACCGGCTTGTCGGGATCTGGCACTCAGGATCGCCGATGAGCATGGTCATCAACAGCATCCGGGGCATCTACGTGATGGTTCCCCGCAACATGACCCAGGCTGCAGGTTTCTACAACACCATGATGGCCTCCGACGATACCGGCCTGATCATCGAACCCCTGAACGGCTACCGCCTGAAAGAACGGATGCCGGCCAATATCGGACATTACCGTGTTCCTTTAGGCGTTCCCGAAGTTTTGCAGGAGGGATCCGACATTACCCTGGTTACGTATGGCTCCTGCGTGAAAATCGCACAGGAAGCGCTTCCCCAGATCAACGATTTTGGCATCTCGGTCGAACTGATCGATGTTCAAACACTGCTGCCCTTCGACCTCAACCACGAAATTGTGAAATCACTGAAAAAGACCAATAAAATCCTCTTTTTCGATGAGGATGGAAGCGGCGGAGCCACTGCTTTTATGATGCAGAAAGTTTTGGAAGAACAAGGCGGATTTAATTTCCTGGATGCGGAACCCCGCACCCTAACCGCCAACGATCACCGCCCGGCCTATACCAACGACGGCGACTACTTCTCGAACCCCAATGCCGAAGATGTTTTTGAAACGATTTACCTGATGATGCACGAGTATAATCCCAACAAATACCCGAAGCTCTGGTAAAAAAACAATCGGAACCGGTTTTCAAACAAAGAAATATCCATAGGAACCGGATTCATGCAAATCGCGAATGATAATAATGGATATTCCATGTTACAAATGAAATGCTTCTTTGCCCGGTAAAACTGTACCAACGCTTTTGGAGGAGATCCTGGGTGATTGAAAACATCATAAAAACCGTATAATTTGGAACTGTTCCCATGGACTCTTGTCAGGACGGCAGATGGTTCCGACACCATCCACGATGGAACCGTTAACCAACATTACCACAGTACCTATGGCGCCATCGGGGAATCACGCCACATCTTCATTGAACAAGGCTTTCTGAAAGCACTCGAACATTTTCCGGTGATCCCTACGGAGTGTCCATCCCCGGTAATAGTGTTCAACCCTGACCCGGGTGAATCGAGGACAGGTCAACACCAGGTTCCTGTCACGGCGGATCTTTCGGGAGACGAACATTTTGCAGCGCTCGAATCGCGTGCTCCTGCATGTTCCAAACCAACAGGCAACACCGCGTTGCAGATTCTCGAAATCGGATTCGGTACCGGATTAAACGCCTGGTTGACCTTGATCGAGGCTGAAAAACGGTCAACCCGGGTTCACTACCATTCGATCGAGTCGCGTCCGCTTCCCGAAGAGATCTGGAGGCGGCTGAATTATCCTGAAAAAGCCGGAGAGGAACGATTTTCGCAAAAGTTTAACACGATTCACGAATGCCTCTGGGACCAACCGGTTGCGATCAGTGACAATCTTATCCTGCATAAAATCAAAAACCGGTTTGAGGAGTTCACACCCGACGGAACGTCCCTCCACCTGATCTACTTCGACGCCTTTGATCCGGAGGCGCAGCCTGAACTGTGGACCGCTTCCCTATTTACAAAGCTTTACCACGCACTCCATCCGGGCGGAGTTCTGGTAACCTACTCATCTAAAGGGCTTGTAAAAAGAGCTTTGAGAGACTCCGGATTCCGGGTCGAACGGTTGCCGGGTCCACCGGGCAAACGACATATGCTCAGGGCAACGCGCATTCGTTGAAAAAACGACCCACCCGGCTGAAGATCCGGTCGAAGGCCGCATTGACCGGCTTGGCCATCTCTTCCCTGGTAGGAAAAGGGTTTTCATGAATGTACGGATAATCGAAATCCTCTACGACTACCTCGATGGGAATATCCCGTTTGATCCCCATCAGGGTATTGATCACCTCATACGGAGGGGCGACCAGATCCTTTTCCAGCGCGATTGCAAGCGTCCGGTCGCTTATCTTTCTGAAACTCGATTCACGTTCCTCCCGGTGTTGGTTATAATTCAGCATCGCTTTGAAATTCATGCCTTCGGGATGTAATTCCGACAGGTAGTGACGCAATCGTTCATCCTTTTTCAGATGATTTTCAAGATGTTCAATGATGTAGGAATAGAGGGCAACATTGGCTTCACTGTCGAGAATGAACTTGGAAACCGGTGAGAAGCGGTTGAATACATTGCCACCGCAGAAGAGGCATAGCTTCGATCCGGAAAAATAACCCTGGTGGTCGGTTATGATCAGGATCTGGGCAAGCAGTCCGCCGATGGAATAAGCAAACAGGTCGAAACGGGCGTCGTGTGCGATAAACGGATGATTCCCGGTTTTAATCTCCGTGAGCAACTGGATTACATCGTAATAAGTCTGCAGGCCCGACCAGAAAAAACGCTGCGGCTTTTGCTGCAAGCGGGCGCTGATGGCCACATTTGAAAATGTGCAGGCCACGATATCAGGATAGCCGGCCTTGCGGCTTTCACTGAGCCCGTGCATTTCGCGGCGGTCGGACCATACCAGCGGCGCCCGGTTCATGTGGAAGGCGATCGGGAACAGTACGACGCATTTCCCAGTCTGTTCGACCAGGGCTTTCGCCCAGGGCAGGTACTTGTTCCAGGTCTTCTCATTAAATCCATGGATCAACAGGATGAAATCGTGAACAACTGTCGTCCCGGCCGGGGCCATCACGTGATACCTGAAACGCTTGTTCTCCGCGATATCGGCATCGTGAATGTCGAGAATGGACCCGGATGTTCCGTTGCAGGAAACATAAGAATTCGAATCATCAGCACGACACTGATGCTGGTGACATAAATACGAGTTTTCGCCGGGCAGGATAAATCCATTCTCTGACGTGAAGGAAAAATTCCGGATGATCAGGTCATCACCGGCTTCTATGTGCGCATCTTCATAATTGACCCGCTCCCGCAGTAAATTGAAATTTTTATAATAATCCATATTTAAACTGTCATCGCTTCGTTACTATTCCTGAAAAAATAGTTCAGGGCAATACTGTTAATAACGAAAAAATGGTTGAAAAATTGGCCTGACCATGAAAATCGGGATACGGTTTGCATTCAGATCCGGTTAATAAATTGGTATTCACCCCGGGGCAAGCCCTGGACCCGGGTTTCGCCCCGGAGAAGCGGGGTATTTAAACCTATGGGATTAAAGGATGAATGCTGTTTCTTTATTTGCAAACCAGTTCCGATTCGGCTTACTTTTGCAAAAAAAACATCATGGCAATCAATCAGTTTAACATCCGGGTTTACGGATTGCTTATCGATGACGGGCGGGTGTTGGTGACCGACGAATTCCGGCTGGGGATCTTTATGACCAAATTCCCGGGTGGCGGTCTTCAGTTCGGCGAAGGAACCATCGATTGCCTCAAACGTGAATTCAGGGAAGAACTGGGTATTCCGATCGAAATCGCATCGCACTTTTACACCACCGACTTCTTCCAACCGACCACGCTCCTCCCTTCCGACATGCAGCTTCTCAACATTTACTACTTCGTTACTGCCCCGAAACCCTATACTTTTCAAACGACAGAGGTCAGAAACCAGATCCCTCCCGTTGATGGGGCACAGTGTTTCAGGTGGGTCAGGATCGCGGACCTCAACGAACCGGATTTCACCTTTCCGATCGATAAATACCTTATTCACCGGTTGCAAAAACATTTACTCAACCATGACTAAGCCGACGCTGACATTAGTTTTAGCCATCCTGCTGGCAATTACATCCTGCCGCCGCGAAAGCAGTCGTCCGGCGACCATACAAGGAAGGTTCCCCGATGGCACCGGGATGAAACTGATCCTCGAAGAGATGGATACCCATGCCATCCATCCCTTCGATTCCCTCACCCTGGATCCTACCGGTTCCTTTACCTTTAAAATTCCGATTACCTCGGCAGGATTCTGGACCCTGCGGGCGCCATCGGGAAAAATCCTGACACTCCTGCTGAACCCGGGCGACTGCATCGAACTTACCGGCATTTTTCATGATTTCCCCGACCACGTTCAGCTCAGGGGACCCGAAGAGGCAATGCGACTGCAGGAATTCTTCTTCTTTACCCGAAAACAGGAAAAGCAGGTCGACTCGCTCGAAATGATGCTGATTGATTTTCAGGATCAGGAAGGATATTACGAACGCACCCAAAAGATCGACACCCTCTTTAAAAAGATCTGGGATGAGCAACGCGGGTACGAGATGGAATTTATCAGGAAATATCCCTCCTCGCCCGCCTCCCTGATCGTGCTGAACTACGCCTTCGGGTTGAGCCCGGTACTCAGTCCACAGGAGGATCTTGAATGGTACATGCGGATCGATTCAGCGCTGCAGCTTACGCATCCCGGCAATAAGCATGTGAAGTATCACCATGAACGGGTCACGGAATACCTGAGAAATCAGGAAAAAAAGAGTGATGATTGACCGGCGGGGTTGTCTTGTGAAATTTTCTTAACTTGCTCAAAATTCTTCGATGCGTACCAAGATCTATTTTGCCTCCGATTTTCACCTGGGAATTCCCGATCACGGGAAGAGTCTTGAACGGGAGAAGAAGCTGGTTGCCTGGCTTGAAGCGATCCGCGGTGATGCCGCCGAAATTTACCTGATGGGGGATCTCTTTGATTTCTGGTTCGAATACAAAACGGCCATCCCCAAGGGTTATGCCAGGCTGTTAGGCAAGTTGGCCGAGCTGACCGATTCGGGTATCCCGATCCATCTCTTCACGGGCAACCATGATATGTGGGCATTCGATTATCTCACTTCGGAACTTAATCTTTCGTTGCACCGGGAACCCGAATTTCGTACCTTTTCGGGAGTGGGATTTTACCTCGCGCATGGCGACGGGATCGGTCCGGGTGACCATGGGTACAAATTCATCAAGAAAGTTTTCGCCAATCCGCTGAATCAATGGTTATTCCGTTGGATTCATCCCGATATCGGGATCCGGATGGCGCTGTTCTGGTCGCGTAAAAGCAGGTACGTTTCAACCGAAAAAGAAAAACACGACACCGGGATAACCTACCGGCTGATTCAGGAGCGGATCACGGTTCATTCGAAGGAGCTGTTGAAAAAACATCCGGAGTTGAAGTACCTGGTTTACGGTCATTATCATTACCCGGTTGATGAAATCCTCGATGGGGGGGCGCACCAGGTTGTTTTAGGCGACTGGATCACCCACTTTACTTATGCCGTGTTCGACGGAACAGCGTTGACGTTAAAGAAATTTGAGGGATAAAAAAAATGGCAGCCCCGGGGACCGCCATTTTTTCAAATAATCAACACTGATTATTCCGGATGAATTGCCTCTACCGGGCAGACATCAGCGCAGGCGCCACATTCAGTGCAAACTTCAGGATCGATTTTATAGATATCGCCTTCAGAGATAGCTTCAACCGGGCACTCATCGATGCAGGTTCCGCAAGCAGTGCAATCATCATTGATTTTGTAAGCCATGACTTATTGAATTTGTGTTCTGATGATCAGAACGAGTTAATAAAGTAACGTTGTTTACGGGGCAAAGATAAAAATTTTATTTGACAATCGACCCGGGAGAGGAGTATTTCTTCTTATGCAGGCCAGTTCCGGGTTCGTGATAACCCGGGTCAAAATAAATGTTCAGGTCCGGGAATCTTTCGTCAATAACAATCCTGAAGTTATGAAAAAAACAGGTATAAATGCGTATAATTATTTTACACATTTTACACCAGTGTAAAGTTTTTTTACACTTTTTCGTTCAACTCATTTTTATATTACATTGATTTTCTGTTTTTTAATGCATCGGCATGATTTTTGCATGTATTTAGTAATGTTTTTGTTATTATGAGAATGATATTCAAAGGTAGACCTCCTTAGCATTCAAAGCCAGTAATAATTTAAAACCAGGTTAATATAATCATTCAGGTAATACATAATTTTTTATAATAAAAAGAATTGATACGGAAAATTCCTTGCATCATTTACATGACTTCATTAAAATAATGCGGAGCACTATTGACTCATATCCATTTGCTGTGAAGATTTTCCCAAATCAGAAATAACATTGAACATCAAAAAACATGTACCATGAAAAAAAGTAAAAATTTTCTTTTTGTGATCTTAATGATCTTCCTATCTGTAAATTCAGTCGGACAAAAAAAATACGCTTTACTAATTGGAGGACCAATTGACGAATCTCATTGGGATGGTGAATATAACGGCGGTTGGTTTCCAGAGGATTATCAGGACTTTTTCTGGAGTGATGTTTTTTTAATGCATGAATTATTGACCAAAAAGTTCAATTACCCAGAAGAAAACGTTACCGTAATTTTCAACAGAGGCTCTGATTATGCACCTCCTCCTAATCCAGAATCATATCCTATACAGTATTTGCCAGATTATCAAATTGAACCTCCTCTTACATCCCCAGGAAGATCCTGTATACGTTCAAATGTGGTTGAAGTGCTTACCAGTTTGCAGAATACTTGTACCGAAAACGACTTTGTCTTTATCTATGTTTTTACCCATGGACGCGATCCTGAATCTCTTCCCCTTCTCAGTGTCCCGTATGGAATACTATGTCCACAAACCATCAGGAATGATTATCTTTATACAGATAACGATTATATTTTTGCGGATGAATTCACGGCTTTAGTTTCTGGAATCAAATCCAAGAAGGTGATTTGGATGCAACCATGCTATTCAGGAGGATTTAGTAGTTATTTTAACAATTACACAAACGGATATCCATTTATCGTGAATTATTCATCAGGACCCCAAGAATCCGCCTGGCAGGCTGACGACCAAATTTACTGTGTTGGTTCATGGACCGGGTGGTATTCCACACCTGAAAATGATCCACCGGGTTATTGGTCGCCGGGATGGCAGTCAGCCATTCATCATGGAGAGTTTTCATATCACTTATATTCTTCATTGAACGGGGCGACTCCATTAAATTCTCAAGAACTTGATTATATGCCTCTTCCAATTCCCTACTCCAATGCTGATAACAATCCAACTGATGGTATTATTTCTGCAATGGAAAATTTCACCTGGGCAAACACTTATCAATCAAGACAATATGCAAATGGAGGAGAACATTTTAGTTTTCAGGAATCGGCTCCAGGGCTGTCAATTAAAACGTCGTTGAAATATCCAAATATCGTTAATTCAATTAATGATTTAAGCGCTACAAACACCGGCATTTACGGAATTACGGCCGATGTTATTGTCAACAATAACAATTCACTGACATTTGGAGAGAATTCACTCATTTATCTTTTAAACAATGCGAAGATAAGAGTTCAAGACGGCTCGACACTCACACTTGGAAATGGTGTTAAAATATATGGTAATGAGCAAAACAGCATCAATATAGAACATGGAAATATCAATATCGGGCAACAGGTATCATTTATCCACTTGGATTCAGGTCATGTTTTTCACGGTTTGTACCTTAGTGGTTACGCAAGTTGTTCTCAATTAGAGTATCCCATCTTCCATCGGGCATGCCTTTGGAATGAAACTGAGAATCTTTCTGTTGACCATGGACTATTTGATACAGTATCATTCAATGGCGAACAAGGATATGGCATTTTCTCTGCTGCCGGCAATGTGACTCTGACCCATTCAACCTTCAACAATTCATCCATTTATCTCCATAATCCCGGAAAACATTATTATTGGCAGGCTTCAGTGACTAATTGTCAATTTTCGGGCGGGGCAATAAATTTGGTAAGTTATTGCAATTACATCATTTCTTACAATGTATTGACTTTCCCGGAAGATTATGCAATCAACCTGAGTTACTGTGGAAATGGAACTTCAACCAATCAGGAAATAAGAAGTAATCATATCTCTAACAGCTTAACGGGTTTATATTTGAATAATACGTCAGCCGAAATATTAAATAACAATTTGCATGATAATTATCGGGGATTTTACTTCGGAAATTCATCACAAATTTCTTTTTTTGGCGGTTCCACCAGTATCACTCAACAAGTAAAAAACTGCTATACAGAAGAGCTCTTTATTGAAAAAGGCTGCATGCCCGTTTTATTTCATTACAATCAGATAATTGATGAAGACAATATCGGAGGCACATTGGACCCTTTGATCAGGTACCGTACCACACCTGATGATTACAGTCAGTATGATTTAACTCATAATTGCTGGGGTAATAACTTTAATCCGAACCCAAATCAGGATATATACGGACAAAATGTCGAATTTAACACCTCTGCACCCTGGTGTCCGGGTGATCCAATTCCTGAAGGACCTGCGATCGATATGTACTCCTCGGCACTTAACGAATTTGATTCAGGGAACTATTTGGTATCAAAAACCATTTTTAAATCAATCATCGACCAATTCCCCAACTCTGTAGAAGCTCAGGCGTCATTAAAAGAACTCTTTCATTTAGAAGAATTTGCTGATAATGATTATTTGTCATTGCAACAATATTATTTGTCAAATGATTCTATCCTGTCGGATTCTTCCTTAGTTCGGTTAGGAAGATATTTCGCTAACAGATGCAATGAACGATTTGGAAACTGGGAGGAAGAGATCACCTGGTATGAAAACAAAATTCTGAATCCCGAATCAGAAACAGATAGTCTTTTTGCAATTTTAGACCTGGCCCAGGTATATTTATTGATGCAAAATAGTCCTTCTAAAGCTTCTTTTGTAGGGACATTATCTCAATATAAACCGAAATCGATAAACCTATATGCACGGACTCATGAAGATATTTCTTCAAAAATTCCGATGGATCAATTAAAAAAGCAATTGCTTACAAGAGTACATGCTTTATCGCAAGGAAAATTATTGCAGAATATCCCAAATCCCGTTATTGATTTGACAGAAATATATTTTAAAATTGATAACGCTGAAGCAATCGATATTGAGATTTTAAATACTTTTGGTCAGGTTGTAAAAAAGCAATCGTATCATGATCTTCAGATCGGTTCAAATAAGGTTGAAATGAGATTATCAGAACTTTCTCCCGGTTTATATTTTTATGCTCTTTTTTCACATGGACGGCAACTTGACATGAAGAAATTAATTAAAAAATAAGAGTCTGATTATATTTTCCGACGGTTATGTTTCATATCGATAAAGCTTCATGAAAACAACAATTCAAAAGAATATTCTGAAAGTCACTGAAATGAATAATGATTCCTCAAATCAGCTCTGTGTAGTGAACCATCCGGCTCCTTCCCCGGATGGTTCACTACTGTGTGTACATTACCTGGTGAAAGGGCGACAATGGTTCATCGCAGCATCTCTGCTAACGCTTCTGTGCATGAACCTCCTCGAACCGGTTGCGGCACAAACTTGGTCAGACCCGGTGAAAATCAGCAATTCAAGTTGCTTTTCAGATGCGGATTTTACCATTGACAAAAATGGAATTATACATTGTGTTTTTGTTCATAATTTTAGCATTTATCGTTATAAAAACGTATGCTATTCGATATCAAAGGATAACGGTGAAACCTGGTCCGTACCGGTTCAAATAACCAAATTTTCAGAAAAGAATATCGATGACCCTCATATTGTTGCCGATACCAACGGTAATCTGTTTGTAAGCTACGATTACGATGTGGATCACTATCCCAATCTAAAAATAGGTTATCAAAAATTCACCGTACGCGATTCGGCATGGAGCGTTCCTGAATTCATCGCCACCGGAATGTCGAACCGGCTGGTGATTGATCACAACAACAGGGTTTATTTTTTCTGGTTTACCGGCACTGAACACTACAAGTATCTCGAAGGAGCTGCTTTCAGCGATTCATTGACCCCTTATCCTTCTCTGCCGGTGTTTTTCGATGATATCACCGTTGATCATGAGAATAATCTGCATTGTATCGGAAACCGAAAAGCCGGTGCCATTTCCCACGGAGCCTATTTTAAATGTATACAAGAATCCTGGTTGCCCTTCAATGATCTGTGCAAAACAACTTCATTTTATGAAGGAAGAATATCGCTTGACCAGGTTGAAATACCTAGTTTTACGTGGGTACGATATATGAAAGATTCGCTAAGAGGTTTCAAAGGATCATTTTATGCACGCTGGGAGGGAGACACCATTTCTGAACCTGTATTCCTGGGGTACAAAGCAACTTCGCCTGATCTGGCTTTCGATATTAAAAATGACCCTCATATCGTTCAAACGTTTGAAGACACGATTCTGTACCACTATTTTTTAGTTCACCAGCGCCTTACTCCTTACGGATGGGAAACCGATACACTGGAATATAATCACAACCGATTGGGTAAAATAGTATTGAAAACCTATAAGAACTATTTGTACCTTACCTATTCCAAGACAGATACTACCTGGTTAGTGCCTTCATTTATGTATAATGTACATATTTTATTTAGAAAAATGGAATTCTCGATAGGAATGCCAAACACCGATATTCAGCATTCGGTTTATTGCTTTCCCAATCCATCGCACGACCGGATCGTCGTGAACATTCCACCTGGCCTTTCGAATAAAATATCGGTTAAGATATTCGACGCGTCAGGAAATCTATGTTACGAACGCCATAACCTTGTTGTACTCCCCAATACCCGTGAGTTTGCCATCGATTTCAATGAAACCGCCACAAGATTGAAAGCCGGTAGTTACATCATCCACATCACAGATGGCAGTCATTCTTTTTCAACGAAAATCATAAGGGATCAGTGAGAATCGGCTTTTCTAAAAATATTTTCTCTATTGGTCTGCTGACAAGTTGCTTTCTTTTTACCGGTTGTTAAAAGCAAACCAAAGCATTTTTTCAGGTACCCTCCCTCCAACGGAAATCCAAACGGATTTGTAGTGTGATTTCTACGCTTAACTTTTGACTTTTGACTTTAATGAGTACCTTTGCGGGTCTAAATGATTTAAACCTATGACTAAGAAAAAAAGACCCGTTATCGAACGGGAAGAAGTTGTCGTTAAATTCGTTGGCGATTCGGGCGACGGAATGCAACTTTCCGGAACCATGTTTTCGGATGTGGCAGCCCTCGTCGGCAACGACCTCGCGACATTTCCGGATTTTCCTGCCGAAATCCGGGCGCCCCAGAACACCATCGCCGGAGTTTCCGGCTTCCAGGTTCACATGGGCAGTTCCAAAATTTTCACTACCGGCGACATGGTGGATGTGCTGGTAGCCATGAATCCTGCTTCCCTCAGGGCCAATCTGAAGTGGGCCAAAAAGGGCGCCACGATCCTCACCGATACCGATGCTTTTGATGATAAAGCCATCGAAAAAGCCGGGTACAAGAAGGATCCCCTGAAGGATGGTTCACTCGAAAGCTATAACGTGATCAAAGCTCCCATAACCACCCTCACCAAAGAGAGCCTCAAAGATCTCAACATCGACAACAAGACTGCCGAGCGCAGCAAAAATATGTTCGCGCTGGGCATACTTTACTATATTTTCAACCGCGATTTAAAGCCTTCCTTTCATTACTTTGAGCAAAAGTTCAAGAAAAAACCCGAACTGATCCAGATCAACAAGGTGGTTCTTCAATCGGGATACAACTATGCCGAAACCATCGAGGCGCTCGAATCGGTCATCCAGGTAGGTCCCGCCAAAATGGAGAAAGGCCGTTACCGGAACATCACAGGGAATACAGGCACCGCCTGGGGGTTGCTCGCAGCCTCCGAAAAATCGGGTCGCCCCTTGTTTTTAGGCTCCTACCCCATCACCCCGGCTACTGAAATCCTCATGGAACTGGCCAAACACAAATCGCTGGGGGCAAAGGTTTTCCAAGCTGAAGATGAGATTGCCGGCATCTGTTCGGCTATCGGCGCCTCCTATGCCGGTTCAATGGCCTGTACCACCACCTCGGGTCCCGGGCTTTCGCTGAAAAGCGAGGCGATCGGACTGGCCGTCATGACCGAGTTGCCTTTGGTGATCGTTGACGTTCAACGCGGCGGACCTTCAACCGGCCTCCCGACCAAATCGGAACAGAGCGACCTCTACCAGGCGCTGTTCGGACGCAACGGCGAATGTCCGGTTATCGTGGTCGCGGCCTCCACCTCCGAAAATTGTTTTTACTATGCATACATGGCCGCGAAATTGTCGATGGAACACATGACGCCCTGTATCCTGCTTACGGATGGGTATCTGGGATTTGGTTCCACACTCTTCCGTATCCCCAAAATGGCAGATATGCCTCCGATCAATCCACCAATGGCCCAAGCCAACGATCCTGAATATAAACCGTACAAGAGGAATCCTGAAAATCTCGTCCGCCAGTGGGCTATCCCCGGCACCGAAGGGTTAAGACACCGGATCGGGGGATTGGAAAAAGAAAATATCATGGGTACGGTTTCGACCGATCCGATGAATCATCAGATCATGACCGACCTGAGGGCCGGAAAAGTGGACAAAGTGGCCGATTATATTCCCGAACAGGAAATCGACGGAGACCCGACCGGTGATCTGCTCGTGGTATCATGGGGCGGAACATATGGCGCCGTACATTCGGCCGTACAGCAAATGCGCAAGGAGGGAAAGCGGGTCAGTCATGCCCATTTCCATTATATTATGCCCTTGCCCAAGAATACAGGTGACATGTTGAAAGGCTTTAAAAAGATCGTTGTCTGTGAATTAAACAGCGGGCAATTTGTAAACTATCTCCGGATGAAGTTCCCCATGCCGAACATTACCCAATTCAATAAGGTGCAGGGACTGCCTTTCATGATCAATGAGTTAACGGATAAGTTTAACCAACTGCTGGAGGAGAAATAACATGGACTATGTAAATATGACCGTTGAACGCTCAAAAGTTCAACTCACCAAAACAGATTTTGAAAGCGACCAGATGGTAAAATGGTGCCCCGGATGTGGCGCTCACGCGATTCTGGCAGCCGTCGAACGTGTCTTCCCAAAAATCGGATACCGTAAGGAGAATTTTTGTATTGTTTCGGGAATCGGATGTTCTTCACGGTTTCCTTATTATGTGAACACTTATGGAATCCACGGGATCCATGGACGGGCCGCAGCGATATCCACCGGCGTGAAAATCGCCAATCCCCGACTCAGTGTCTGGATGGCCACAGGCGACGGTGACTCCCTCGCCATCGGAGGGAATCACTTTATCCACATCATCAGGCGGAATGTCGATATCAACATCCTCCTGTTCAACAACCAGATTTACGGACTCACCAAAGGACAGTACTCTCCTACGACTCCCATGGGTAAAGTGACCAAAACCTCTCCCCAGGGAACCATCGAACACCCGTTCACGGTAGGTGAACTCGTGATGGGCGCCCAGGGTACCTTTTTCGCCAGGGTTCCCGACAATAACATCAACATGATGACCGAAGCCATGTTCGAGGCAGCCAAACACGACGGCACCTCCATCGTCGAAATCATGCAGAATTGTATCATCTTTGCCGACAAGGCGCACAATGAGGTGACCGGTAAAGAGGTAAAGGATGAGACCATGCTGGTGGTGAAAAATGGCGAACCCATGGTATTCGGGAAAAACCACGAAAAAGGACTGGTTCTTCGCGATACCCGTCTCGAGGTCGTTGAGATCGGTAAAAACGGGATCACGACCGACGATATACTGGTTCACGACCAGTACAGCCAGGATCCCGGAATTCACCTGATGCTGGCCAAAATCGCACCTCCCAACTATCCCATGGTTTTCGGTGTGATCCGTTCAGCCATGTTTCCAACTTACGATGATATGGTGGAAGAACAGATCAAATACGCGAAAGAGACTTCCAAAATCAGGAATGTTGACGACCTGCTGAATTCAGGAGATACCTGGGAAATATAACCACTGAACTTCTGAGTTAAAGAGGGTGTTTTCAACATAAAGCGCCCTCTTTTCTATTTTCAGGTACGCCTTCTCTTGCCTGACCAAAAGCAGGCAAACAACCGTTGCTGTTCAGGCATCCTGAGCGAAAAATTAAGCGAATTCAACCGAAAAATGTCGTACCTTTGGTTTTGTATCAAGGCTTTACAAAGAAAATGGAAACCGGTTTTTTATCCTTTATCAATAAACAGGATCTGTTTTCTCCGGGCGACCGGATTCTCCTTGCCGTAAGCGGTGGAATTGATTCCGTGGTCATGGCACATCTTTTTTCAAAAGGAGGATTTCATTTCGGGATTGCCCACTGTAATTTCAGCCTTCGGGATGAAGAAAGCGACCAGGATGAACTGTTTGTCAAACAGTTGGCCGTCCAGCACCGGGTCACCCTCTATACCCGGAGATTCAATACGGAGGAATATGCCGGAAAAAAAAAGATCTCCATCCAGATGGCTGCCCGTGAACTGCGCTATGCCTGGTTCGAGGAGATCAGGCAGAAAAACGGGTACGACCTTATTGCCACTGCCCATCACCGCGACGATGTGGTTGAAACGATACTGATAAACCTGATCAGGGGAACCGGGTTCAAAGGCCTTCAGGGAATCAGACTACGGTCGGGCAACCTGATCCGGCCGTTGCTTTTTGCTTCCCGTCAGGAAATTGAAGTTTATGCGAGGAACTGTAAACTCAGGTTCAGGGTCGACTCCTCCAACAGCGAAACAAAATATCTCAGGAACAGGATACGCCTGGAACTGATCCCCATGATACGTTCTCTAAACCCCTCATTCGACGAGGCTTTGATGGGACTTGCATCCCAGGTTGAACGGATCAGCGAATACTGGGAAATGGAGGTTGGCCGTGCAAAAACATTGGTAACCAAAGGTTCCGGAGAAAGGATCTCAATTTCCATACCCGGGCTGCTGGAACATCCCGACCCGCCCGATCTTCTCTGGGAGATCATCCGGCCATACGGATTCAATCCTGACACCGCAGGTGATATCCACGCTTCGCTTACCGCTTCCCCTGGTAAACGGTTTTTCTCCGCCACACACCAGTTGCTGAAAGACCGTGATTCGCTGATCATTGTGCCGCTGACCGGCACCGGCGAACCGGGTACGATCCCGCTGGATAAACCTGTCATAACCACGCCCTCATCGAAAACAAAAAGAAAAAGTCACCGGAAGGAAGATTTTTCGCCTGGCGCTGCCCCCATTTTCCTCACTGAAAGCGAAGATGCCGACTGTCCGGTCACATTGACATTCCAGGTTCAGGCCCGGACCGGTTCCTTTGTTATCCCGACCGATCCTGATATTGCCAGCTTCGATCATGACAAGCTGCAATTTCCGCTCACCATCAGAAAATGGATGAAAGGCGACCATTTCTTTCCGCTGGGGATGCGAAAACCGAAAAAACTAAGCGATTTCTTTGTTGATCAAAAAATCCCGAGGATCGACAAGGAGCATACCTGGCTGCTGTTATCGGGCAACGACATCATCTGGATCATTGGCCGCAGGATAGACCATCGTTACAGGATCACCGGCCAGACTAAAACAGTCCTGATGGTCACGGCCCGGGGTTGAATCCGCCCGGCAGGCTTTTTTCTTCCGATCCATAATACATTTCCCGGCAGACCGTTTAATTATCTGAGGCATTTTGCTGCCCATCGCGGGGGTTCAATACCTGTTGCCACACCCCTGCATTCAGGCAAGAACCGGAAATCTGTCATCAAAACATCATTCTATGAAAGCAAAAACATTGTCCGTCTTCCTGGCATTGATCCTTTTATCCACCATCCGGGGAACCAGCCAGGACCAGAAACCCTCCGAAACCGAAGCGGTGTTCAATGTGGTAGTCAACAGTAAAAGCGGCACCCCGCGTCAGGGTGAAACGATCATCCTGGTAAGAAAGACAGGGGGACAAAAGTTTGCCGGAACCACCGGCGCCGACGGAAAATGCACGATCCGGATTCCTTCGGGCGATAAATACACCGTGTATTACAAGTATTTCAGCGACCAGGTTAAATATAAGGAGATCGACGTACCGGGCGGCGACCACCGGATGACCTACACCTTTACGATGAAATATGACCCACCCAGGACTTTTACCCTAAAGAACGTTTTCTTTGATACGGGAAAGGCGACCATCCGCAAAGAGTCCAATACCGCACTCGATGAACTGGTGACGGTGATGAAAGTGAAACCAAAGATGGAGATCGAGATTGCGGGACATACCGACAATGTGGGATCGCCCGATGCCAACATGAAACTCTCTGCCGACCGCGCCAATGCTGTGCGATCGTACCTGATACGAAAGGGTGTCGCCGAAAACCGGATCATCGCCAGGGGATATGGTGAAACCCAGCCGGTGGCCGACAATGATACGGATGACGGCAAACAGAAAAACCGGCGGACCGAAGTCAGGATTCTGAAAGACTGACCATACCACGCATGGGGTAACTTCCCGGAAGGATTACATAAGTTAATTTCTATATCTTTGCAGCACGGATCAAATCAATCGTTTTCCGGGATGCCGGCTTTGTCATCAACCCAATGCCGAAAACAACCGGTTTTTAAAGTTTTCTATCAGCCATATTATACTTGAAGCCACCAATACAACACGTATGAAAAGTCTAAGGATCGGCCTGCTGGCCCTGCTTCTGCTTCCCTTTTGCGTCCATTCGCAGATTCTTGAACCGGTCAAATGGAGTTTCAAAGTGGAACAACCGACTCCCGAAGAGGCTACCCTTGTGATGACCGCTCAGATCGACAAAACCTGGCACCTCTATTCCCAGGATATACCAACAGATAAAGAAGGGCCGCTCCCGACCTCCTTTTCATTTACCAAAAGCAAGGATTTTCAGTTGATCGGGAAAGTCAGGGAATCGAAGCCTCTTGAAGAGAACGATCCGAATTTCGGAATGATCCTGAAATTCTTTGCAGATAAGGCTGTCTTCAAACAAAAGATAAAGATCCTGAGCTCCAAAGATTTCGTCGTGAAAGGGGTGGTTAATTTCATGTGTTGCGACGATAAACAGTGCCTTCCGCCGAATGACATTGAATTTGAATTCAACCTGAAAGGCAATCCCGCTGCGGCCGAAATTTCATCCGCTCCGGTGACCACCGGCGGAACAACGGCAGGGCCGGCAACTACTGACACTTCCAAAAAAGCAATCAACCCGGTCACGATCAACCCGGCGACCCCGGCCGCATCCCAGACACAATTGGGTGAAACTGCCGCCGATAAGGCAGCCGATCAGTCGTTGCTCTGGTTCTTCATCATCTCGTTCGTTGCCGGTTTACTTGCCATCGTGACCCCCTGCGTATTCCCCATGATCCCGATGACCGTGACCTTCTTCATGCATGACACGACCAATAAGCGTAAAGCAAGAATGGAGGCCATCGTGTACGGGTTATCGATCATCGTGATTTACATGGTACTGGGCGTGCTGGTAGCCGTCACGATGGGCGCCAACTTCAACAACTTCATCAGTACCCACTGGCTGCCGAATATCTTCTTTTTCGTCATTTTCATGGTCTTTGCAGCATCCTTCCTGGGTATGTTCGAGATCACCCTTCCAAGCTGGCTCGTCAACAAAGCCGACCGCCAGGCCGATAAAGGCGGTTATGGTGGCGCTTTTTTCATGGCATTCACGCTGGTTCTTGTCTCCTTCTCCTGTACCGGACCTATCGTGGGCGCCTTGCTGGTAAAATCGGCCAGCGGCGACATCCTCATGCCCATCATCGGTATGTTCGGCTTCTCCCTTGCCTTTGCCCTGCCCTTCGGACTTTTTGCATTTTTTCCCTCCTGGCTCGCGCAACTCCCCAAATCAGGCGGATGGCTTAACTCGGTCAAGGTGGTGCTGGGATTCCTTGAACTGGCGCTGGGATTGAAGTTCCTGAGCATCGCCGACCAGACTTACCACTGGCATATCCTCGACCGGGAAGTCTACCTCGCCTTCTGGATCGTGATCTTCTTCCTGATGGGAATGTACCTGATCGGCAAACTTAAATTCAACCACGATTCCGATCTCCCGTTTATCAGCGTGCCCCGCATCATCCTCGCCATCATCGTCTTCTCCTTCGTGGTTTATATGATCCCCGGAATGTGGGGGGCTCCGCTCAAGGCCCTTTCGGGTTACCTTCCCCCGACAACCTATCAGGATTTCGATATCAATGCCATCGTGAAATCGGAAGTGGCCACGATCGGCTCCGGGGGCGGAAACGCCGGGCAAACCCCGTCCTCCCTGTGCGATAAACCCAAATATGCCGATTTTCTTAAGCTTCCACACGGACTCGAAGGCTATTTCGACTACAAACAGGCGTTGGCCTGTTCCAAAAAGATGAATAAGCCCCTCTTTATCGATTTCACCGGACATGGCTGCGTCAACTGCCGCGAAATGGAAGCAAATGTGTGGTCCGATCCAAAAGTGCTTAAAATCTTACGTGAAAATTACCTGGTAACGGCGCTTTACGTCGACGATAAAACAGAACTCCCGCAGCCGGAGTGGGTCACATCCACCTACGATAAAAAAGTGAAGAAGACGATCGGAAAGATATTCGCCGACCTGCAAATCACCCGGTTTAATGTGAATTCACAACCCTATTACGTGTTGCTCGACACCTCCGGTCACCTGTTGACACAGCCGCGGGCCTATGACCTGAATGTGGACGCCTTTGTGAAATTTCTGAATACCGGTCTTGAAAATTTTAATAAGGAGGAAGGAAGAATTAAAAATTGACAATTGACAATTGACAATTGAAAAATGAAAATTGAAAACGAAAAATTCAGTCAATCACTCAATCAGTCATTCAGTCAATCAGTCATTCAATCATTCAATCATTCAGTCAATCACTCATTATGAGACTTCATATTTTGGGGTTATTTGTTTTACTGTTGATCTCCTTCACATCGTCGGGGCAGCAGCCTCCATTTTCCTTAGCCAATGTGACTTTACCTCAACTGGGCTACAGCAGTTGCGCCTGGGGAGATTTTGACAACGATGGCGACCTCGACCTGGCAATCAGCGGCGCTGAAGGGATCTATCCACAGTCGAAAATACTGCTAAACGATCAGGGCGTTTTTACCGATTTCGGGGCAAACCTTCCTGCCTTGCATTACGGGGCGACCGAATGGGGCGATTATGACGCCGATGGAGATCTGGATCTGATCCTGGCAGGAATGGATGCATCGGGGAATTCCTATACAAAAGTTTATGACAACAACTCAGGGGTATTCACTGAATCCGGTATCGCGCTTCCCGGAATGCAGGATGGAAGGGTAACCTGGGGCGATTACGACAACGATGGCGATCTTGATATCCTGATGGCTGGTAACAGTATTTCGAAAATCTTTCGCAACGACGGGAATCATCTCTTCACCGATATTCTGGCCCCCTTCCCGCCGGTTCAAAGCGGACGATGCTGCTGGGGCGACTACAACAACGATGGCCAGTTGGATGCCTTTATCTGTGGAGATACGGGAGGCGGGATCCATTCGCTCCTGTACCGCAACAACAATGGAATTTTCACTGAAGTCAACATCTCTCCGGCACCATTCACGGGGCTTTACGGGGGTCATGCTGAATTTGCCGACCTCGACCGGGATGGCGACCTTGACCTGGCCTTGTCGGGAATGGATATTTACGTCGACGGCTATTTCTTCGTTTACCGGAATGACGGAAATGATCAGTTTACTCAGTTTGAAATCCCGAACTCAAACATCCTGCACTCCTCGTTCGATATCGGTGATTATGATGCCGACGGACTTCAGGACCTGATCCTGATCGGCAGGATGCCGGCTTGCGGCGGCACCGCGGTTACGCTCCTCCACCACAACCTCGGCTATATGAATTTCTTCACCGAAAGCAGCCTGCTCCCGGGAATCCGGAATGGGGGCGTTACCTGGGGAGATGTTAACAACGACGGATACACCGACCTTCTGTTTACCGGGATTGACGGCTTTGATGTATCGAAAACATTGTTGTATCTGAACAGCCTGGGTGATACCACCACCTTCGCCGTCAACACCCCGCCAACCGCACCCGGCAACCTGACGGTTTCCCAGGTGTCGAACGACCTGGTCATTACATGGTTTTCCGCGATGGATGCCGAAACCCCCGTTAACGCGCTCTCTTATAACCTCATGATCGGCACGGCATCCGGATCTTTTAATACGATGGCGCCCATGGCTGATCCCGCGAGTGGTTTCCGACAGGTGGTTTGCCGCGGTAACACTACCGCCGATACCTCATGGAAAGTCGCGGGCATCCCGGAAGGTTATTACTACTTAAGCGTTCAGACCATCGACAACGGATATTTGCCGGGATTGTTTTCAGCAGAAACCGGCTTTATGTATTCACCGGTCGGAACAGAAGAACTTCAGGAACCGATCATGACCCTTTCACCGAATCCCTGTCATGACATTCTTAATATCCGAATCCCCGGAACCGGTGCGGATAAGGAACAAAAGGCAATGGTAACGATCTTCAATACAGTGGGAAAGGTCAGATTCCAGGGTACTAATGTCAATACCCTCGATGTCTCATCGTGGACGCCGGGCATCTATTTCATCCGGGTTGATAACGGGAATACCTTATCAACCATGAAATTCGTGAAGAACTAACGGTTCCGGTACATTTCGGTAAAGTACTGGTAGAACCAGGGAATGGTTTCAATACCCTTGTAGAAATTCTCCAGCGGGTAATTTTCATTCGGGGAGTGGATCGCGTCCGACTCAAGCCCGAAACCCATCAGGATGGATTTAACGCCCAGGATCTCTTCAAATTGGGGGATAATCGGAATACTGCCGCCACTGCGAACCGGAATCGGCTTGGTCTCTAAGACCTTCTCCACGGCTTTGCTTGCAGCCTGATACCCGAAGGTATCCATGGGCGAAACATAGGCTTCCCCCCCGTGCAAGGCTTCTACCTTAACCTTCACATATTCAGGCGCCATGGATGTGAAATAACGTTCAAATAATTCGCTGATCTTTTTATGGTTCTGATTGGGCACCAACCGCATGGAGATTTTGGCATAGGCCTTTGAGGGCAGGACGGTTTTGGTGCCTTCGGAGGTATAACCGCCCCACATGCCATTCACATCGAGCGTCGGACGGATTCCGGTCCGTTCCTTGGTAGTATACCCGCTTTCTCCGTATAAGGCATCCACCCCGATATTCCGTTTATACGACTCCTCATCAAACGGGGCTTTAGCCATCTCCATTCGTTCCTGGTCACTGATTACAACGACCTCATCATAAAAACCGGGAATGGTGATCCTTCCCGAATCGTCGGTCATGGCTGCAATCATCCTCGCGAGTATGTTGATCGGGTTGGCAACGGCGCCGCCGAAAATTCCGGAATGAAGATCGAATTCGGGACCCGTCACCTCAACCTGCATGTAAGCCAGTCCCCGCAAGCCCACAGTGATCGAAGGAGTTTTCAGACCGATCATCGAGGTGTCGGAAACGAGGATGATGTCCGATTTCAGCATCTCCTTGTATTCCTCACAGAATGGACCGATATGGGCGGATCCGATCTCTTCTTCCCCCTCGATCATGAACTTCACATTGCAGGGCAGTGAATTGGTATGTACCATGGCTTCAAAAGCCTTGGCATGCATGAACGATTGACCCTTGTCGTCATCGGCGCCCCGTGCATAGATTTTTCCATCCCGTACCTCGGGTTTGAACGGGGATGATTCCCACAGATCAACAGGATCGACCGGCATTACATCGTAATGGCCGTATACCAGCACGGTCGGTAATGCAGGATCGATGATCTTTTCACCGTAAACAATAGGATTTCCTTCAGTCGGAAATATCTCACTTCGTGTACAACCGGCTTCGCGGAGGGTCTTTCTCCAATACTCGGCGGCCCTGACCATATCCTCCCTGTGATCGGCTACGGAACTTACCGAGGGAATACGGATCAGGCCAAACAACTCCTGCAGAAACCGGTCCTTGTGCTCTGCGACGTAATCTTTAATTTGCTCCATCTGCTATTATTTTCTGACTCATGTTTTGAGTGTGCAAAATTACTAATATTTCACCGGATATTAAAGGCTCCTCGGGTTAAAAGAGAAAATCAGCTGTGCGCGTTCGCATGGAAGCATCATATTATCTATATTTGATGCGATAATCGATCGTTTTGCCTATGGATAAGTTTAATTACGTGAATCAACCGGATAATTCGGTAATCGACGGATTGTACGAACAATTTAAAAATGACCCGTCGTCGGTCGAGGAGAGCTGGAGAAAATTTTTTGAAGGATTTGAATTTTGCCAGACTAATTATAAAGCTGAAAAAGGGGAAGCTTATATTTACCCCAATGAATTTAAAGTGGTGAACCTGATCACTGCTTACAGGCAACGGGGGCATCTCTTCACCCGGACCAACCCGGTAAGGACGCGAAGAAAATATGAGCCAACGCTCGACATTGAGCATTTCGGCCTGACTGCTGAAGATCTGAACAAGACCTTTCAGGCAGGAAAAGAGATCGGGTTGGGGAATGCCAGGCTTTCCGAAATCATTGAAGCCCTGAAACAAACCTACTGCCAATCCATCGGAGTCGAATATTTTTATATCCGGAAGCCGGAGATCGTATCATGGTTGAAAGATAAAATGGAATCCACCAGGAACCGACCTGACTTTTCAGTGGAGGAACGGCATAGCATCCTTCAGAAACTTGCTGAAGGCGTACTCTTTGAGAAGTTCATCCATAAAAAATTTCCCGGGCAGAAAAGTTTTTCACTCGAGGGAGCCGAATCCTTGATCCCCGCGCTTGATGCAGTTATCCGGAAAGGAGCAGAACTCGGTATATCCGAGTTTATCCTGGGCATGTCGCACCGGGGCAGGCTTAATGTTTTGGGTAACATTTTGCAGAAGCCGTATAAACAGATTTTTTCGGAATTTGAAGGGAAAGAGTATGCTGATGAAGAGCTGCTCGGTGATGTTAAGTATCATTTGGGTTATTCATGTGAAATCACCGCCGGAAATGGCGCTGCTGTCAAACTGACCCTTGCGCCCAACCCCTCCCATCTCGAGACCGTCGATACCGTTGTGGAAGGTCTCGCCCGCGCCCGGATCGATCTGTCGTGGAAGGGCGACTTCGACCGGGTCGCGCCGATCCTGATCCATGGCGATGCATCCATCTCGGGTCAGGGGATCATCTACGAGTTGATCCAGATGTCGGAACTGGAGGGTTATAAAACAGGCGGAACCATCCATATCGTGGTTAACAACCAGATCGGGTTTACCACCAATTACCTCGACGGAAGATCGAGTATTTACTGCACCGATGTCGCGAAAACCATCCAGGCTCCCATTTTCCATGTCAATGCCGATGATGTGGAAGCAGTGGTGTACGCGGTTCGCCTGGCCATGGAATTCAGGGCAGCATTCAAGAAGGATATTTTCATCGACCTGCTGGGATACCGGAAGCACGGACACAATGAAAGTGACGAGCCCAGGTTCACCCAGCCCATTCTGTATAAAATCATCGAAAAACATCCCGACCCGCTCGATATCTATCTTGAAAAACTGGAACGTGAGGAGGCCTTGAAACCATTGAATTTCTCAGAGATCAGGAAAACCATCGAATCATCTTTCGAACAGGGATTTGAAGAAGCAAAAACGATTGAAAAAGGCGATATCGATCCTTTTCTCGAAAAAGAATGGTCTTCCTACCGGAAAGCTGTTCCCGACGATTTCCGGCACTCGCCCGAAACATCTGTCCCCCGCGAAAAGCTTCTTGAAATCGGATTAAAACTCACGAACCTGCCTGAAGGAAAGACTTTTTTCAGAAAGATCATTAAAATGCAGGATGACCGGAAAAGGATGCTGGAACAGGGAAAGCTTGACTGGGCTATGGGTGAATTACTTGCATATGGATCGCTGGCCGAAGAGGGCCATCCGGTCAGGTTAAGCGGTCAGGACAGCCAGCGCGGAACCTTCAGCCACAGGCACGCGGTGCTGACCGTCGAGGATTCCGAGGAAAAATATACACCTCTACGACATATTTCACCCGCTCAGGCCCCCGTCACCATTTTTAATTCACTGCTTTCCGAATACGGGGTACTGGGATTTGAGTACGGTTACGCGCTGGCCGCACCCGAAACATTGACCCTCTGGGAAGCCCAATTCGGCGATTTCAGCAACGGCGCCCAGATCGTCATCGATCAATACATCAGCAGCGCCGAAGATAAATGGAAAATAATGAACGGCTTGGTGCTCCTGCTCCCGCACGGATATGAAGGTCAGGGCCCGGAACATTCATCAGCCCGGCTCGAACGCTTCCTCTCCCTTTGCGGGCACCAGAACATCCAGATCGCCAACTGCACCACCCCTGCAAACTTTTTCCACCTCCTCCGGCGACAGTTGAAATGGCCCTTCCGAAAACCGCTGGTGATTTTTACGCCAAAAAGCCTGTTACGAAATCCCCTTTGCGTATCGTCGCTTTCGGAATTCACCAATGGTAGTTTCAAGCCGGTAATCGATGAAAACAACCCCGATCCATCCGGGGTAAAAAGAGTCGTCCTGTGTTCCGGCAAGGTCTATTACGACATTTTCGACGAACGGGAAAAACAGGGGAATACAGAGACCGCCCTGATCCGGATTGAACAACTTTATCCGTTGCCGGAAGAGGAACTCCGGCTGGCTATCCGCCGTTACAACCAAGCCATTCACTTCGAATGGGCTCAGGAAGAACCGGTGAACATGGGAGCGTGGAAACACATCCTCCTTAATTTTTCAGAGGTCAGGTTGCACCATGTTGCGCGTCCCGCTACCGGCAGCCCCGCGACAGGATCATCGCGACTTCATAAAATCCAGCAAAAGCTGATCGTCGACAAAGCCCTGGGCAATTGTACCTGCGAACATGCAAACCGATCCTGCAGGTTACATTGTGCCGACCATGAAGATAAACTCATTTGATCCGCAAAATGATTATATTTGTTTTGAATTAACCGGAGGTTCCTATGAAAAAATTTTTCTTGACCCTGTTTCTGGTTTGCTTTGGTATACTTTTCACCATGGGCCAGCATGGTAAAGTGTCCATTCAACGGCAACAACCCCCAGATGGATACGCGACAAAATCAGAAATCGTTGCAACCCCGTGTTCGGGATTGAACAATACGCCCACCAACGATTTGAAATGGCGCCCGCTGTTGTCGCCGGTTCGCGTCATTCATCGTTCAACACAGGATGCCCGGATACGGGAACTGAAAGAACAACGGATGCAGATCAAAATGGAATCGGAGAAAAATAAAGGAAATGATGGTGAAAACACCACCCAATCGGTTATTCCGACCATCGGATCCAATTTCCCAGGAAACGGAAATACCGGATTCTCCCCCCTTGATAATTCCATCGCCATCTCCAATGGAGGTATAATTGTCAGCGTAGCTAATACCACCATCGAAGTCGATAATACCCAGGGACAGAACCTGTACTATAAAGACTTGTTGTCGTTTATCAACGATCCCGAAATAGAAGGGGTTTGCGATCCTGTTGTCATCTATGATTCCGGTTCCGACCGGTTTATTTTCTTTTGCCAGGTTTCGCCGTTGAATTCGCTGAAATCCAAATTGCTGATTTACTTCTCCAAATCCAACAACCCACTCGACGGATGGTGGTATTATAAACTCACCGGAAACCCGTTAAATGATTACAGTGCCTTCGACTATCCCAAGCTCGGACTCTCGACCAACGAGCTTTACATTTGCGGGAATCTTTACCGTGACAACGGTCCCTACAACCAATCGGTGATCTACCAGATCCCGAAAGCTCCCGGGTATAACGGCCAGACCATTAACTGGCAATTCTGGAAGAATATATCCGGAAACCCGTTCACCATTACACCCTTGTCGTGGGGTCAGCAGGGAAATTACGGGCCGGGATGCTATTTCGTGGCCAGCGAATCGGGCGACGGGTCCATGATTAAATTTTATAACCTGACGGATGATATGTCGTCGGGATCCGAAAAGTTGGAATATTACGAAGTGAATGTGACACCTTACCAGGTTGCTCCAAATGCCCTCCAGGCTGGTTCCGGCGTGAAACTGAACACCAACGATTGCAGGATGCTGAGTGGCTTTTTTCTCAACGGCATCGCGCATTTCGTGTTTCATTCGATGCGCGATGGGGGGTATGCCGGAATCAATTACAACCGGCTTACCGTGTCATCTTTAACGAACCGGTCGGATTTGTTCGGGCTTAACGGTTCCGATTACTGTTATCCTTCTGTATCCTCCTTCGGGACCGATGAAACCGACCAATCGGTCATGATCGGCTTCCTGAAATCAAATTCTTCGGAATACCCCTCCATACGGGTCGTGAATTGCGATCACGACATGAACTGGTCACCCTCGACCCAGGTTAAGGCTGGCTCATCCTATGTTTACTATACCGGTGATCCGGAACGGTGGGGCGACTACAGTGGGACGTGCAGGATAAACAATGCCAGCCGGCCAACCGTGTGGATGAGCGGAATGTACGGCAACGCCTCAAACTACTGGGATAGCTGGATCGCCGAAATCTACGGAACGGCCAGTGGTCTTTCTGACAACCCGAACCAGAACACCCGGCTGAAGCTGATTCCCAACCCCGTCGTGGATCTTTTTGCCATTGAATTCGAACTGCAGGAGCCGGTTGAATTAACCATTACCATAACCGACGCCACAGGCAAAACGGTAAGAGACCTTTACTCCGGGAAAGGCCGGCAGGGAAAGAACCACTTCTCCTTTAACAAATCAAATCTGAGTCCCGGTGCCTATTTTCTGATCCTGAAAACCAACAACAAAATTATTAAGAATGAGAAACTTGTTATTGCCGGTTAGCCTCTTTCTGGTATTTTTCCTGTTCAGTTGCTCACCCAAAACACCTCCGCTTAAACCCAAGACGACAGGGATCGATCACCCCGCACCCGACCAGGCAAAAATTGATTCGCTGAAAGAAATCAGAGGAAAAGATAAAGAATAAGTTATTGTTTCAGATTAAACCAAATGCCGGATGCATATTGAGATTCTAGTTCCCAGTCCGGGTGAATCGATTACCCGGGTGCAGATCGCTAAATGGCTGGCCGTGGATGGTGAGACCATCGCGAAGGATCAGGAAATTGTTGAAATCGACTCCGACAAAGCCTCCTTCCCTATTGCCGCTCCCGAGAGCGGAACGCTGAAAATAATGGTTCCGGAAGGCGAAACGGTTGCCGTGGGCTCGGTTATTGCCACCATTGAACCTACACCCGACAGCGGAAAGAAACCGGAAACAATCAAATTACCTCCCGTTGTGGTTCCTGAAAAGAAGGATAATCCTGCGGATAAAGATCCTCATCCGGTCGATCAAACACCCGGTATAAATCATATTCCCGAATCATTTAACGCCTCTCCGCTGGCAAAAAAAATCATTCAGTACCATGACCTCTCCCCCGCTGATATCGTCGCTGTTTACCCCGGGAAAAAAATCACCCGTAAAGATATTGAAACATTTATCCTGAACCGCAAAACTACATCTGAGCCTGTAACGACAGGGATTTCAAGGGAATCAGACCGAAAAAAATTATCCACCCTCCGCATTAAACTTGCCGAACGGTTGGTTTCGGTAAAGAACCAGACCGCCATGCTCACTACCTTCAACGAGGTAAACATGGAACCGATCCTGAAGATCAAAGAACAATACACCGCGGAATTCAAGGAACACCACGGCGTAGGGATCGGGCTGATGTCGTTCTTCACCAAGGCGGTCACAACAGCCCTCACCGAATTCCCGCTGATCAATTCTCAGATTGAGGGTGATGAACTGGTAACACCCAGGTACGTGGATATCGGCATCGCCGTGAGCGCTCCGAAAGGGCTTGTTGTTCCTGTCCTCCGTAATGCAGAATCGATGAGCCTTCCGGAGATTGAACAGAAGATCAAAGAGCTGGCCGGAAAAGCCCGTGATAATAAAATCACCCTCGATGATATGAAAGGTGGGACTTTCACCATCACCAACGGCGGGGTTTTCGGCTCCCTGATGTCGACTCCGATCATCAATCCTCCCCAAAGCGCAATCCTGGGAATGCATAAAATTCAGGAACGACCGGTTGCCCGCGATGGGAAGGTGATCATCGCACCGATGATGTATGTTGCCCTGTCGTACGATCACCGGGTGATCGACGGGCGTGAATCGGTAGGATTTCTCGTAAAGATAAAAGAACTCCTCGAAACTCCTGAATTACTCCTGACCAGCGGGATCGATCCCGTCAGGCTGTTACTCGACTTATAAATTTTCTATGAGAAAACATGTTGATTTTCTGGTTATTGGATCTGGAATTGCCGGGTTGACCTTTGCAATCAAAGTAGCAAAATACGGGAAAGTGTGTATTGTCACCAAATCAGCCGTTGACGATACTGCCACGAGCTGGGCTCAGGGCGGGATCGCGGCTGTTTCGTACACGCCCGACTCCTATGAAAAACACATCAACGATACCATCATTGCCGGCGACGGACTCTGCAATGAGGAGGTGGTCCGCTTCACGATTACGGAATCGACCGAACGCATCAGGGAACTTATCAAGTGGGGAACCAAGTTCGACCGTACGAAGTCGGGAAGGTTCGATCTGGCCAAAGAGGGCGGACACTCAGAATACCGGGTTCTTCATCACAAGGACAGCACCGGCCGGGAGATTGAAAACACCCTGCTCGAGCAGGCCAAAAAGCATCCCAACATCGAGATCCTGGAACATACCTTTACCATCGACATCATTACCCAACATCACCTTGGATTGGAGGTTAACCGGCGTACCGAAAACATCACCTGTTACGGGGCTTATGTTCTGAACCCACGTACCCGCCTTGTCGATACGATTCTGTCAAAGATCACCCTGATCGCTACCGGAGGAGCCGGAAATGTTTACAACAACACCACCAATCCGTTGATCTCCACGGGCGACGGAATAGCCATGGTTTACCGGGCAAAAGGGGCCGTTGAGAACATGGAATTCATACAATTTCACCCCACTTCTCTCTACCATCCGGATGAAAAACCTGCTTTCCTGATTACCGAGGCACTCAGGGGATTTGGTGCAGTTTTGAAAACACGCGACGGTAAAGAGTTTATGCATAAGTACGATGCCCGTCTCTCGCTTGCCCCCCGTGACATCGTGACACGGGCTATCGACAATGAACTCAAACTGAGCGGCGAGGATTACCTCTTCCTCGATTGCCGCCATCTGAATAAGAATGAGCTGATCAACCATTTCCCGACCATTTATGCCAAATGTCTAAGCATCGGGATCGATATCAGCAAAGACATGATCCCTGTTGTTCCTGCTGCCCATTACACCTGCGGAGGAATTAAGGTCAACGCTTTCGGAAGCAGTTCCATACAGAACCTTTACGCTTCGGGTGAATGCAGTTCGACTGGCCTGCACGGGGCCAACCGCCTTGCCTCCAACTCGCTGCTCGAGTCGGTAGTCTTTTCACACCGCGCCAGTACCGAGGCCATCGCAAAAGTCAAAAAGATCAAATTATGCAATGATATCCCCGACTGGAATGCAGAGGGAATGGTCCTCAACGAAGAGATGATCCTGATAACCCAATCGTTGAGGGAACTTCAGTCATTGATGAGCAGCTATGTCGGCATTGTCAGGTCAAACCTGAGGTTGCAACGCGCCTTTGACCGGCTCGAACTACTGTATCGCGAGACGGAAGATCTGTACAACAAATCATTACTGACTCCCCGGCTCTGTGAACTCAGGAACCTCATCAACATCGGGTACCTCATCATTCGGGCTGCTCAAAACCGGCACGAAAGCCGCGGTTTGCATTACTCCCTCGATTATCCGAAGGTTGCGCCCACCGCACGCTGATCCCGCAAAAATATCGGACTCCCGTATTGTTCAAACCGATAAACCACACAAAAATGGCCCTCATAAAATCAGTCAATGGAATCCGCCCCGCCTTCGGAAAGAATTGTTTTCTGGCCGACAATGCAACCATAACAGGATATGTGATCATGGGCGATGATTGCAGCGTTTGGTTTAATGCCGTCGTCCGCGGCGATGTCCATACCATCAGGATTGGGAATAACGTCAATGTGCAGGATGGCGCAATCATTCACTGCACTTACCAGACCGCACCCGTGAACATCGGCGATAACGTCTCCATTGCACACAACGCGATCATACACGGATGTACCATTCATGATAATGTCCTCATCGGAATGGGCGCCATTGTTATGGATGGCGCCATTATCAACAGTAATTCCATTATCGGCGCAGGGGCCCTGGTGACCGGGGGTACTGTGGTGGAGTCCGGAACGGTATGGGGCGGGATCCCCGCGAAGAAAATCAAGGATCTGGATCAGAAATTGCTCGAAGGACAGGTAAACAGGATTTCACGAAACTACAACAAGTACGCCGGATGGTATGACGATCATACCAATGTGATCTGATTAATTTCAGAAACCGAAGAAAAAATTGTCGCATTTTTATGCCCGCTCGTCCAGAAATAACAGCCAATGACTCGTATCTGACACCGGATACAACCAGGAGGTACACCCTCGACCGTCTCCTGTTTGATTCACGCTGGGTGTTCCTGTCCAAATTCATTCATCTTGTTTTTTCTACAAGGTCGGACGCAAAAAATGGCTTGTACGATACCGCCATGTGGGTCGAGACCTCACACAGGGTCTTTACCTTAGTGGAACGGTGCGGGGGAAAGATTCACATTTCCGGGCTGGACCATATCCGGTCATGCAATGTACCGGCTATCTTCGTTAGCAATCACATGAGCACCCTCGAGACCATGATCCTTCCGGGAATCATTCAACCCCTGAAAGACATTGCATTTATCGTCAAAAAGGATCTGGTTAACCATTGGGCTTTTGGCGATGTAATGCGTTCGAGGAATCCGATCGTTCTCGACCGCAAAAATCCACGTGATGATCTGGAGTTGGTTTTCCGGGAAGGATCCGGTCGGCTGGCGAAAGGACTTTCGATTGTGATGTTCCCCCAAAGCACCCGGCGTCCCACCTTCAAACCTTCGGAATTTAACTCACTCGGAACCAAGCTTGCAGCCTTGACCGGAGCCCCGGTCATCCCTGTTGCCCTAAAGACCGACTTCTGGGGACATAGCAAATATAACAGCTATCTCGGGCCTATTTACAGGCAGAATACCGTTCACCTGGCTTTCGGGCCTCCTGTTGGAGTGACGGGATCCGGAAAGAAGGAACATCAGGAAATTCTGACCTTTATCGGTGACAACCTGAAATTATGGGGTGTGAAAAACTAAGATATACAGCCTCCGGTATTGCACCCATCCGGATCCTTTTCTTTGATGAAAAATCTGATTAATCAATTCACTTCCATCGAATACGCAATAAAACAAAGCACATGGAACGCTGGAAAAAAAATCCCCTCATCTATGAAATCAACACTTGGGTGTGGCTCCGGGAACTGAGCCTTGAAACAGGGTATCCCGTTACCCTGGCGAATGTTCCCGAAGCGTATTGGGATCGGTTAATGCACCTGCAGATCGATGCAATCTGGTTCATGGGTGTGTGGGAACGTAGTCCTGCCGGAATTGAAATCTCCAATCAGAATGCAGGCAACCTGTCGGATTTTCACCGGGCACTTCCCGATTTCAAGGATGATGACAATGTGGGATCTCCATATTGTGTCAAATCCTACAATGTGGATCAGCATCTTGGGGGCAATCCCGGTTTGGCCGTGGCCCGATCGCAACTGGCCCGCAGGAATATCAGGATCATTCTCGATTATGTTCCGAACCATCTGGCTCTTGATCACCTATGGGTCACTGAATTTCCGGAGTACTTTATCCGGGGTACAAATGCAGATCTCGACCGCGATCCGGTCAATTTCGTCAGAATCGGCAGTGAAATCTTTGCCTGCGGAAAAGATCCATTCTATCCTGCCTGGCAGGATGTTCTGCAGGTTAATGTCTTTCATCCCGGATTTCGTGAAGCGATCATTGAGACTTTGATGCGGGTCGCAGGGCTTTGTGATGGGTTCAGGTGCGATATGGCCATGCTGGTGATGAGCGACATCTTTCATCAAACCTGGAATGGATTTGCCGGTCCGAAGCCGGAATTGGATTTCTGGGAGGAATTGATACCCGCCATCAGGCGGGTTAATCCTGACTTTATTTTCATTGCTGAAGCTTACTGGGATACAGAATGGAACCTTCAGCGATCGGGATTTGATTACTGTTACGATAAACGGCTTTACGACCGGTTGATGAATGAAAATGCTTCGTCGGTTCGTCTGCACCTCACGGCAGGGGTCGATTTTCAGTCAGGACTGATCCGCTTTACCGAGAATCATGATGAGCCTCGTCAGGCTTCGGTTTTGGAACCCTTAAAAAGCCGTGCTGCCTCAATTATCACCGCGACACTCCCGGGTGCAAAATTGTTTTATGAAGGACAATTCGAAGGCCGCCATGTCAGGGTGCCTGTTTTTCTGCGCAGAAGGCCTTTGGAAACTACAGATCAGGACCTATTCGACTTTTTTTACCGGCTCCTGGATCAGATTAAAGCCCCGGTATTCCATCAAGGTGACTGGCATCTGAATGAAATAACGGGATGGCCCGATAACGACAGCTGTAAAAACCTGCTTTCGTGGCAATGGTGCTATGATGGCGATTTTTTTCTGATCGTTGTAAACTACTCGGAGACCCCCTCCCAGGGAATTGTAAATATTATGAATGCCGGCCTGCCGGGAAGCGATTGGTCGTTGAAAGACGCTTTCACCGGTATGACTTTCACCAGAAAAGGCGATGTACTGGTCAGTGAGGGTCTGTTCGTGGCGCTTGATCCCTGGCAATTCCATTTTCTGAAATTTTTTCAGGATAGATCATCTGAATAACTAACGATCGGCAAACATCTTAATCTTTGTCCGTATCAACGCCTGAAATTTTTAGTTTTCCGCTGGAATTAGCAACCTTCCATGCCGTAAGAAAGGCAAGCTTTGCCACCCTTGAAGCTTTTTGGAAATCAATCCGGTCAGCCTGGTCCGAAACCCGGTGATAATCCTCATGAAGATCGGTAAAAAAGAAGACCGAAGAAATCTGGTTCTGGTAAAAAGGATAATGGTCACTTCCCCCGGGCATGTTTAAGTTTTTAGTTTCATAAAGCAACATGTTGGTGTACTTGTTCTCCTTTCTGATTATTCTGACCAGACCGGGATTCTGACGGGCACCGATGACCTTTAAGGAATCGGGATGATTCCTGCCGATCATATCAAGATTTATCATAGCCATGGTCTTTTGAAGCGGAACTAAAGGATTCCTTACATAGCTCCTTGATCCCAATAATCCCAGTTCCTCCCCTGCAAATGCAATAAACAGGACACTGCGCTTAGGTCTTGAATCCATGGATGCCATAGTCCGCGCGATAGCCAGCATCCCGGCAGCCCCAGAAGCATTATCATCCGCGCCGTTGAAAATGGTATCGGGATCCGGTGTCTCCGAGGCGGCGATGGTTCCGGCATGATCGTAATGAGCGCCCACGATCACCGTTTCATTCCGGCGACGCTCGTCCGACCCTTCGAGAAAACCGGCTACATTAAAGGCTTCCAGGGGGGTAAACCGCAGATCCATGTTCATGGCAAGGATCTTTCCCCGCATCAGGTATGACTGGGGTTTCATCTGCGCTTCAATGCGTAGTTGCAACATTTTTAATGAATCGATCGACCCGAACAGAACCCGGATTATCGATTCACCGGCATGAACCACCGGTATCCGCAACGACTGGTTGCTGCAATACACCAACGGTCCTTCCTTAATTGGATCTCCTCCTGACAGTGATGGCCACGGGTAACCTGAAGGTTTTAGGGATGAAAAATTCACTGGCCCCGAAACCACAAGCATCCCGATGGCCCCATGTTTCCTGGCATTTCGCTGTTTCTCACGTAACCCGGAATACCGGGTAAGAACCTGAGAACCGCCAAATGCCTTTTGTACAGAATCCGTTTGACCGGGTTCCTGCCGGAGCACAACTACAATTTTCCCGTTTACATCTATATTCTGATAATCGTCATATCCAAATTCCGGTGCGGTAATTCCATAACCGGCGAAAACGACTTCACCCTCAACAGGTTTGTTTCCAGAAATCTCATAGGGAATAAAATCCTCTTTTAATCTGAAATTGATGGTTTCCGGTTGGGCCAGCAGGGAGATGAAGAGGTTTTTCCCCAGGTCCACGTAACAGTAATCGAGGGGTTGAAAATAACTACCGTTCAATGGTTTGAGTCCGAAAGATGCGAATTGCCGGGCAATATACGCTGCCGCAGTATCGAGTCCCTTGCCGGGAGTTGCTCGTCCGGCAAGCAAATCAGATGAAAGAAATTCTATCTGTTCTTTCAGGTACGAAGCGGTCAGATACCGGTCGGCGTGACTTGCAACGGTACGCTGCGCGGTGGCAGGAAATTCGGTTAAAAGCAATACAAGTAAAAAGATGCTTGCAATCCGGAAAGGAACAGGCAGTGTCGCTTCTCCTGACGTTCTTCCCGACACCGACAATACAAAGAAATTCATTATCGCAGGTTTATAAAACAACATCATACCATTTGCATAACAGGCAGGACTCTCGGTTTCTTCCACATTCCACGGGTAAAATCAGGAAAAGGAAGCGGTTTCCCTTCCCGTGCAATAGAACGCTCGCTCAGGGCAGTAACCGCGCTCATCACCACGGCATCATAAACATCCATATCGGGTTCGACTCCTTTTAACAGGGCATTGACCAAACGGTAATCCTCAATGAAATCCATACCGCCATGACCAGCGCCTTTGCTGGCGCTCTCCAGCTCGGTCCAGATCGGATGCTGATACTTCTTCAGGTAATCGTTGAGCGGCTCCCACTTGTCATCGGTCTTGCTGATCCCTTCAATATAGATTTTGGGTTCGGGATATTTTCTCACCAAGCCCCGCGTACCCTGAATCATGATGTTCCGGCTGTACGGACGGGGCAGGCTGGTATCATGGGTTATCACTATTGTTTCGCCGTTCATCGTCCGGATGACGGTAGTAACCACATCTCCCAACGTGTATTTCTCGCGTGCCTGTGGACTATCAGGGCCGAATTTATTAATGGCATATTCATGTAGACCCCGCGATTTGGTTGCGAAAGATACCAGGTAATCAAAGTAGTTGCCCCGGTTTATATCGAAACATTGCATTACCGGACCCAAACCATGTGTAGGATAAAGATCGCCGTTTCGCTGCATCGAAAAATCGCGGCGCCAAACCCCCTCCCCTTCCATATCGTGCTTCACAGCCCTCAGATCATGAAGATATCCGCATTCGGCATGCATCATCTCGCCAAACAAACCTTTTTTAACCATGTTCAGGATCAGCATCTCAACTTTATCGTAGTTGCAGTTCTCCATCATGATGCAATACTTCCTTGTTTTTTCAGAAGTTTCTACAAGTTCCCAGCATTCATCCAGCGTTAGTGCTGCAGGCACTTCTGTGGCCACATGTTTGCCATCGTTCATTGCTTCCAGACAGATCGGGACATGCCATTGCCAGGGTGTTGCCGTGTAAACCAGGTCGATATCGTCTCTCCTGCACAACCGTTGCCAGTCAAATTCATTCTTTGAATATCCTTCCGGAGTTCTGAATCCGGCCGCGGTAACCATGTCCTGGGCGCGTTTTACACGGCTTTCAATGATGTCGCAAACCGCCACAATTTCAGCACCCTCAATCTTTAGAAGATTTTCAAGGTGCGCCGTGCCCATACCCCCGACGCCGACATACCCGATTCGGACACTCTTCATAGGTCCGGCCGTCGGAATCCTTTGCCAGGGTACACTTTTTTGATCACGACCAATGTTGGCCATGAGATCCTTGCTGAGCGCCAAACCCGCGCCCGCCGCGGCAAGGGTCTTGATGAAATCACGTCGGTTTACCTGCTTTTTCATGGGTCGAGAATTTGGTTCTGAAAGCTTCATGAATTATTCCCCGTGCGCCATCGCCATCCTGAAGAATACAATGGGCGCCTGTATTCTATGATAAATTCAAATGAATGCTGTCTCGAGATTGCATAAAAAAGCCGGCGCTGAACTATGCGCCGGCTAAATCGTTTCCATCCATCATATTACTGAATACCCAGTTTTTTCTTCACTATCGGCATCACATCATCCGCTTCCTCCTTGTAAATCACCACATCTTCAATGGCATTGAGGATATAGGTAAATTTCTGCTCTTTTGCTACCTCTTTGATGGCTACTTTGGCACGTTCGATGAATGGTGCAACCAACTCCTGCTGCTTGGCTTGGAGATCCTGGTTGGCTTTCTGCTGAAATGCATCAATCCTTCCCTGCAGATCGGTCAACTCCTTTTCCTTGGTCTGCTTGATCAGATCCGACATACTGGACGATTGTGACTGATAATCGAGGTATTTATTCTCAAATTCAGCTTTCATGGCATCCATCTGATCTGTTAATGTCTTTTGATAAGCCTGAATCTTAATCTTCACGGAATCAATTCCCGGCATGGCTGCCAGTAAGGTATTGAAATCAATGTAACCAACTTTAACAGGATTCTGGGCCTTTGTGGTTAATGAACAACCTATGATCAGGATTACAACGGCAAAAAATTTTGTTAACTTTTTCATTTTCAATAATTAAATGGTTTATACTCACAAATATGATGCAAAAATAAGAATTTTTTTCATTTTTTCTGCTCTCTCGAATCATCCGTACCTGTTTTTGAACCGGAGGAAGGACTGGTAGCCGGTGTGCCCGTACTCCCTTTATTCTTACCTTTTCGTCCGCTCAGACTGGCCCCCAGATTATCCAGAACATCGTCGCTGATATCGTATTTCGGGTTGGCATACATCATAGTCAGGCTTCCTCCCTTATCGAAAACCACTGCGTAATTGTTGTTGTTCGCAAGTTCCTGGATCGCGTTGTAGATTTTTTCCTGGATTGGCTTTACAAGTTCCTGGCGCTTTTTAAAAAGATCGCCATCCTTCCCGTACCGCTGGCGTTGAAGGTTCTTGGCTTCCCGTTCCTTATCAACGATCTCCTGCTCCTTCTTCTTCTTCATATCATCGGGCAACAGAACGGATTGGGTTTGGTAATCCTTGTACATTTTGTCGACTTCGGCAAATTTTGTCTCAATCTCTTTCTGCCAAACATTCGACAATTCATCAAGCTGGGCCTGGGCTTCAGTAAATTCAGGAATGTTGTCAAGAATATACTGTGTATCAACATAAGCAAATTTCTGCGCCGTAACGCTGATGGAAAAGATTACCAATCCCACCATGATAAAAACTAACTTTTTCATAGGTTATCCGATTGTTTGTTATCCGTTATCAAGAAGTTTAACACTTTTATCCTTTCAAAGTACATGGAAAACAGAGGTGATATCCTGAAAATCAATATCTTTCCGCATCCATTATTTCAAGGTCTTCACTTCAAATCATCAGTCAATAGATGAATTGATACTGAAATGGAACTGGCCTCCGCTGGCGCCGGGTACTCCCGGCACTGCATCCAATCCATAACCCCAGTCAAGTCCCAACAACCCGAACATCGGCAGGAAAACCCTGACTCCCAACCCGACCGAGCGATATACGTTAAACGGATTGAAATTATTCCATTTCAACCAGTCATTTCCGGCTTCGACAAAGGCAAGTCCGTAAATGGTGGCATTCGGATTCAGAGAAATCGGGTAACGGAGCTCCAGCGTGTATTTCGTGTAAACGGTACCACCAATTGAAGTGGGATAACCGGGCGTCAGCGAATTGTTCGCATATCCCCGCATTCCGATCAGTTCACGTCCATCCATGTTGTTGTATCCTGTAAGTCCGTCGCCGCCAAGATAAAACCTTTCAAAAGGAGTCACACCCAGGTCCTTGTTGTAGGTTCCGAGGAATCCAAACTGGATACGGGGAGAAAGCACCAGTTTTTCCACCAGATTGATATACCAGGCTCCTTTGAATTTAATTTTGAAGTACTCCACCCATTTATAACGTTCCGTCACATCCATCGAGTCATAATTCACATTGCCTCTGAACAGCGAATAAGGCGGCGTCAGTTCAAGGGAAAGTGAGAATTCGGAACCATTCCGCGCGTAAATCGGGGCATCGATCGAGTTACGCGATAAAGCGATACTGTAACTGAAGGCGTTATAAACCCCGTTTCCCCCACCGAAAGAAAAAATCGATGTGTAATTGTACGTATTATACCGGTTGTAATTCAGACTTTGATAAAGGGAAAAATAATCATCAGGCCACCGAAGCTGTGTTCCAAGGCCTACCGACACGCCGTCGATTTTGAAAAAGGCGTACGACGGATCGTTTGCTGCAAGACCATTGGTGTACTTCGAATGATAGTAGCTCAGACTCAACGCCAGCGGCTTGCGCCCGCCAACCCAGGGCTCTGTAAAGGAAAAACTGTAGCTGAAATAACCCTTTCCATACGTCTGAAACCGCAGGCTCAGCTTCTGTCCATCTCCCGCCGGTATGGGCTTCCATGCCTTAAAATTGGTCACATTCCGCAATGAAAAATTATTGAACGATAAACCAATGGTCCCGATGATCCGGCCATAACCCCAGCCTCCCGATAATTCTACCTGATCTGCCGAGGTTTCGGTCACATCATAACCGATGTCGACCGTACCATCCTCCGGATTTGGATTTACATTTGGGGTCAGTTTCTCGGCATCAAAATATTTAAGCTGGGCCAGTTGTCGTTGCGACCGGATGAGCCGGTCACGGCTGAATAGCTGACCAGGCCGGGTCTGAACCTCACGCAGTGCCACGTGATCATTGGTCTTGGTGTTGCCTTTTATGGTCACTTTGTTTACGGTCGCCTGCTTGCCCTCGTGCATGCGGATCTCCAGGTCGATTGAATCATTTTCAACACGGGTTTCCACGGGAATCACATCGAAAAAGAGATATCCGTCGTCCATATAAAGTGATCGTATGTCGGTGCCGTTGGGATTATAGGTAAGCGCCTGTTCCAGAGCATCTTGATCATATACATCCCCTTTGCCGATCCTGAGGATCCGATCGAGAAATGCCGAAGAATACTTGGTGTTACCCACCCAGGATATCTTTCGGATGTAATACTTCGGCCCCTCCTCAATCCACATATCGATATTGATCGTGTTATCCGGATTCTTCGATATGGAATCCCTGAGAATCCTGGCATCACGGTACCCCAGTGAGTTGTACTTCTTGATAAGCAATTGCTTGTCCTCCTGGTAATCCTCTTCGATGAACTTGGAAGATTTAAAAATCCGGATCCGGACATGATCGGAAACATGATCCCCTAAAACATTCCCGATCTCAACGAAATCAATGGTCACCGCTTCCTTGGCCGTTTCATAGACAACCTGGTCCAGATCATCCATTGGGTTGAAAACACTCTTCTCCTTGGTCTTTTTAAATGCTGCCTTGATCATATCCTCACTGAGATTTTTGTTCCCATGAATCTGGATATTGTAAACTTTCACCTTTTCATTGCGGTCAATGTTGATGAAAAGCGTTACCTCATTGGCTGTCGCACTGTCACGTTTCTGTACAATGTCGACTTCTGCATTCAGGTATCCTTTATCGTTGTAAAATTTGGTGATAATGTTCCGGGTCTTCATGATCATGTTATCGGTAACATAATCCCCCTTGACCAGGCGTATCTTTTGCCGGATATCATCTGCATCCGATTTTTTAATCCCGTTAAACTGAAACTTTGACAACCGGGGCCGCTCTTTCAGGTAAAAGTCAATAAAAATCTGATCCTCCACGACCTTGGTTACCGAAACCCGGATATCTTCAAATAATCCCTGCTCCCATAGTTTCCGGATCGCCTGAGAAATCTTGTCACCCGGAACTTTGATCTTATCCCCGACCGTGAGGCCCGACAGCATTAACAATACATTTCCGTCCAGGTACTTCACCCCGCTGACCGTCATACCACCAAGGTAATAATCTTTTGGGGCATTGTAGTCTGTCACATTCACCGTTCCCAGGCTGACCTGGGCCAACAGGTGAAATGAAGAAAGCAGGAATACAATTAAAAGGGGCAGCGATCGGGATCTCATCAGTTTCTATTTGCGAATTTTTCCTTCTAGTTCATTAATCTGTTCACTGGTCAGTCCAAACCTGCGTTCACGGTGCTGAAATTCAACAATGGACTTGTAGAAATCCTCCTTGCCGAAATCCGGCCAGAGTGTGTCTGTAAAATAGAACTCCGTGTAGGCAACCTGCCACAATAAAAAATTACTGATCCGGTACTCTCCGCTGGTCCTGATCAACAACTCGGGATCCGGGATGGAGGCCGTAGAAAGGAAGGTGCTCAACGTGGAAGCATTGATCTCATCAGGTTTCAGGAATCCGGCCTCAACCTGACGGGCAATGGTCCGTGCAACCTCCACCAATTCCCACCTGGAACTGTAACTAAGCGCCAGAATCAGACTTAGTCCCGTATTCCGGGAAGTCAGGTCGATGGATTTTATCAGCTCCTGATAACTCTTTGGCGGCAGACTCTTCAAATCACCAATGGCCAGCAACCTGATGTTGTTTTTCATTAAGGTCTTCATCTCCCCATGAAGCGATTTAACCAGGATCCGCATCAGCGCATCGACTTCATACTTGGGCCGGTTCCAGTTCTCAGTCGAAAAAGCGTACAGGGTGAGGTACCGGATTCCGATTTCGGCGGCCGCTTCAACCGTGTTCCTGACCGCATCCACCCCCTTCTCATGACCCAGCGTCCTGAGATAACCTTGCTTCTTGGCCCAACGACCATTACCGTCCATGATGACGGCAACATGAACCGGTAACTTCTTTTTGTCTATCTCATTCTTGAAACTCATGGTCGTACCGGGTTATCATTTGTGGTCCAGATCTCTGCATTTTTTTGATGAAAGCAGGCTGAACTTATACGTCAGCGAAACGCCAAAAAAACCAAACCAGTCATTGTTAGCAGGATTCCCCCGCTGCATCCCGGGACGGTGTTCTGCCACAGGATCGCCTGAAGACGATGGATCAGAAAGGTTGTACAATTCCGCTGCATCGGGATCGTCGAAAATAACCTTGATCTGATGATTTTCATTAAGGGGATCCATCACATAGTAATAATACGCATAATTTCCCGGAGTCCCCTCGCGAATCAGGTAGTAGGTGGTACTGACATCGTCAAGATAATCGGTGAAGGTCTTGTGCATTTCCCAGTAGACCTGCAATCCAAGGTTCTTTGCCAGACTGAATTTAACACCCAGTCCGAACGGAATCGAAAAACTGTATCCATTATACGGTTTCCTTCCCTCATACCCGATATTTTGCCCCTCTGTACCGAACTCCCGAAGTTTTTTACCTTGCGATAGCGGATCGAAAATAAAAAATGAAAAACCTGTAAAAATATAGGGCGAAATAGTGCTCCGGGTACTTCCGGTAAAATAGGGTATGAAATTGAATTCTGCTACCGCGCTGAAATCGGTAACAGCGCTCGAAAAATCAAGCCCACGCTCGGGAAGAAAACTGCTTGAAGCAGCAGATCCTTTTACTTTCCCGTACATACCGGCGATCTTCACAGCCCATCTGGTATCGATATTATACCGGACCAGAGCTCCAAAAGAGATCCCCGTGTTCTTGAAATGCATTCCCGGATTCAGATCCCCTAAATAATAACTCCCCCCTCCGGAAAGACCAACATCAAGATCCTGCGACATCCCGTAATGAAAGAGTATGACGCAGAGTAATGTTGTTATCCACGACCGTCTGAAACGAACCGGCATTTCCTGAGAATAAAGCTTGATAATTCCTGTTTTCAACAATTCTTGTAAACGTTCAATAATCCGATTTATTGGATCACCGGGATGAATTTCAATCATTTTCCTGATAGTTCCGATTGTCGAGCCCCCAGTTTAACTTCTCCCTGATGGTGCTGAAAAAATGACCTCCCTCCAACCGGATCAGGTTGATCTTGAATGAAGCCCTTGAGATAATTAACTCTATATCCCGATCCACCTCGGTTGTTCTGGAATCCAGACTGACCAGAAAAGTGGTGGCTTTCCCGCCGACACGGATCCGGATCTCGCTGTCGTCGCGAATCACGATGGGTCGCACCGTCAGGTTATGGCTTGCAATGGGTGTGATCAGAAAATTCTCTGCATCAGGGGTAATGATGGGGCCTGTACAACTCAACGAGTAAGCCGTCGATCCGGTAGGCGTTGAAACAATAAGTCCATCGGCCCAATAGGCATTTAAAAAAACGCCATTGATCCAGGTTTTGATCGTGAGCAGCGACATGGCATTGGGCTTGTATACCGTCAGGTCATTCAAGGCGAAGTTAATCTTCCCAAACAAACCATCCGGGGTTGCCAGTTTCAACAGGGTCCTTTCCTCCTTTGAAAATTTTCCCGAATCCAGGGCTACCATAGCCTGAGAGATCTCCCCTTTCGAAACACCCGACAAAAATCCCAATCTTCCCAAATTGATCCCGATCACCGGGATCCCCGAATTACCTACAATCCCAACGGCATCAAGTATGGTTCCATCCCCGCCGATAGAAAACAGATAATCGACTTTTCCTTCAATATCCTGCTGATTTTCAAACAAAACCGGAGCATAGGGAAAAATAATTGACCCGCTGGCTGCCTCATAAAATGGTTTGTACATCCAAAGTTGCTTGCCATAGGGCTGAACAGACGTAATTAATTCCTGGATAAAAGGAAAATTGTTTGTGTGAACCCGCTTGGCAAATAGGGCAATATTCATGAAACTTACAAGCTTTTAAAACAGCGTGCAAAGATACGGCAATTTTTCGTACAGAATACCCTCAGATACTCAGATAGTTCATCAATGCATCGTATCGGTCCTTGAGTCCTTCGGTATAGGAATCCTCCTGGGACCAGGAGGCCTTGACGGTGTAATTGTACCGGAAAAATGTTTGCAGGATGGAACCAATATCGATCCGGTTAACTTTCAATGTGACTTCCAGTAGAGTCGAATCGGGGTGTTCCGTGACATACATACTGAGGATCTTTGTATCATTCGATTCCACGATCTGTGCTATCTCTGTCATTAGAAAATCATTGGAATTGATCTCCAGAATGATGATCCCGCCGGGACTGCTGACTGCTGCAATACGGGGCAGATAACCAACAAGAGCTGACAAGGTAATGGCGCCGATATATTGGTTTTTCCCATTGAGAACCGGTATAAGCGTCAGATTGAAGCCCGCGAAGAGCCTGATTACCTCGTAAATATGCTGGGTATCCGGAACATAAATTCTTCCCACATTGCTTTTGAACATTGAAGCAGGGAAGTCGGGATCACTGACATTCAGCAGATCGCTTTCGAATACCAGTCCTGTATATTCCGATCCATCCGACAGAGGAAGATGCATCAGACGCAGATCATCCATTTGAGCCAACGCGGTTTCAACCGTTTCACCGGGACCTAACGGAATGATGTTTGGATTTATGAGTTCTTTAGCGGTCATCGAGAATGCTAAGATAGGAATTATACCTTAATGTACTGACTGTCCCAAGCCCTATGGATTGCTTAACAGCACATCCCGGCTCATGGGTATGGGTGCAGTTCTTGTATTGACACTGCGGGAGGAGGCGTTCCATCTCCGGGAAACATCTTGGAATCTCCTCCTTTTCGAAGTCAATCAATCCGAATTCCTTGATTCCGGGAGTGTCGACAATGAAACCGCCCTGGTGTAATTCAAGCATTTCGGCAAAAGTCGTGGTATGCATTCCTTTCTGATGTGCCCGTGACAATTGCCCGACCCTGGGTTTTAAATCAGAATCAATTGCGCCAATCAGAGCCGATTTACCGGCCCCGGAATGTCCCGAAAAAAGATTTACTTTGTCTTTCAGACAGTCCGCCAGTTCCGCCACCCCCTCACCGGTCAAAGCTGAAACCCTGTGACACTGGTATCCTGCCGATTCGTAAATCCGGATCAGCTCATCCAACACGATCTTCTGCTCGTCATCGATCAGATCCATTTTATTGATAATCAGACTTGCCGGGATATAATAGGCCTCGGCTGTCACAAGAAACCGATCGATGAATCCATTGGAGGTCCTTGGATTGGCAAGGGTAACCACACAATAAGCATGATCAAGATTCGCAGCGATGATATGGGAGCGTTTCGACAGTTTGGTTGCCTTCCGGATAATGTAGTTGTTCCTCGGAAAGATCCGGTAAATCAAACCGGCGTCACTACCGGTGGCAAACGATACTTCGACATGATCGCCGATCGAAACAGGGTTGGTATGCTGAATATCCTTGATCCGGAACTGACCCTTCACTTTACATTCCCGTGTCAGCCCGTCGGAAAGTCTTACCGTTACCCAACTTCCGGTTGATTTGATGACAATTCCTTCCAACCTTTTTTCGGTAAAGGTACAAAATTACTCCGGTGTTCCCGGTATGGCACTTACCTGTGTCAGGAATGATCCACCCAGTAATTCAATCTCTTTTATCCTTACCGCTTCCTGAAATTTTATTTTTCCCCAGGCCGTTTGTTCTTTTCAGCATAAGCCATAGATTTTCCCGGGCAGGCATTTTACCACTCCTTCAAACTCCAGGTTCAACAGCACAGTCGAAACTTGACTCATGTTCAGACCACTTTCTGCACAGAGATCATCAATCCCTGTCTGCCCCCTTTCCCTCAGCAAATTGACAATGTGTTCCGCTTCGGGGCTCATATCAAGTAATATCCTGCGTTGAGTCCCTTCAGACGGAATGTAACTTTCACGCCATCCCATCATGTACTCCACATCAGCGGCGCTCTGAATCAGGGCAGCCCGGTTTGTCTTAACCAGAAAATTCGAGCCCTCCGATAAAGGATCATCAACCCTCCCCGGAACGGCAAAGACATCCCGGTTATAGGAATTGGCAATATCGGCCGTGATCAATGCCCCTCCTCTGGAACCGGCTTCAACCACCACTACCGCATCACACATCCCCGCGATGATCCTGTTCCGGCGTGGAAAATTTTCCCGGTCCGGCTTTGTGCCACTCAGGAACTCCGTGACAAGCCCTCCCTGTGTGATCATCTTTTCTGCCAAATTCCTGTTCGCATAAGGGTATAGCCTGTCAAGCCCGTGGCCAAGAACACCGATCGTATTAAGACCTGCATCAAGAGCGTACCGGTGCGCACAACTGTCAATCCCGTATGCCAACCCGCTCACAATGATTACTTTCTGTGCCTGCAAACCCATCACGATCTCCCGCGTACACCGCTTCCCGTAATCGGTCGCTCTCCGGGTACCCACCAAAGCTACAACCCGGGATGCATTGAGGTCGGCAATCCCTTTGAAGAACAACAGCATGGGACTGTCGGCACAATGACGCAACCGCTGCGGGTACTCCCTGTCCTGGTACCATAAAACCCCGATCCGGTACTTTTCAATGAATCTGATCTCTTGCTCTGCCCTTTTCAGAATCTCTTTATTTCCGGACCCTTCCGCAAGAAAAGCTGCTATCCTTGGCATTTTCCTGAGATATTGCCTCGGCTCCCTGAACACCGCTTCGACCCCTCCGCAAAGCGCTACCAGTTTTCTCCCGACTATATCCCCGACACCCGGGATCAGGGTCAGGGCAACCTGATATAACAATTTTTCACCCGTTGCCATAAAGCTCATTTAAAGTTTATGCCTTTCCGGGTTAATCGCTATGGTGTAAAAAAGTAATACCGCTGTGCATAACTTTTTAAGCTAAATGGTTCTTTTCAAATTAATTTTGAATGAGTTATCCGCACCCTATGGAGACAATACGGAAGAAAGCGCTTGTTTGTCCGATGAATTGGGGAATCGGGCATGCCTCACGGTGCACTATTGTTATTAAAATACTTGAAAATCAAGGATTTCAGGTCGTGATCGCCGCCACCGGTAAATCAAAAGAGTTCCTCGAACTTGAACTTCCCGGCCGACAAATTCTTGACTTCCCCGTATCAAAGATTCCTTTTTCAGGAACCCTGCGGTATGCACCCAAAATGTTCCGGCTGAATCCGATTCTCTTTATAACCATCATCAGCGAACACCGGATGTTGAAAAAAATCGTGGACCATATTCAACCGGATCTTATTATTTCCGATAACCGGCTGGGGTGTTGGAACCGGCGAATACCATCCGTGTTCATGACCCATCAGCTCGACCTCCGGCTGCCTGGTTACTCCAAAATAACCGGATCCTTGGTCAATGCTTTGAACCGTTTCTTTCTCCGTCGTTATGTCGAATGTTGGATCCCCGACTTCGAAGCCCACCGGGGACTTACCGGCGACTTATCGCACCCATCCGCATTGCCTCCCAACGTCCGTTATATCGGAATCCTTTCCAGGTTCTCCGACCTTATCAGCCCGCAGACCGATTTGCAACCCTGTCGGTTCGATATTCTGGTTATGCTGTCAGGTCCTGACCCGCAGCGATCTGAACTGGAACAAAAGATCCTTCGTCAACTTGTTAACATTCAGATGCAAGTGGCTATAGTGCGCGGGATGCCGGGTTCCGATGAAGCTTATGTCCTCGACAACCGGATCCACGTGTTCTCCCATCTCGAGACAGAAGAGATGTTCCAACTCATCGCGCAGTCCTCCCTGGTTATTTGCAGGTCAGGGTACTCGAGTATCATGGACATGGTCACGATCGGTAAACGGGCGATCTTTATCCCTACCCCGGAACAAACCGAACAGGAGTACCTGGCCAGGTACCTGATGGAGAAAAAGATCTTCTTCTCCATCGAAGAAAAACAATTTGACCTTCTTTACGCTCTTGAAATGTCGAAAAACTTTCCGGGAATTATCATCCGAAATGACTACAAAGCGCTTATCGAAAGGATTGGCGCGCTCTCTGAATCCGGGTCATGGCCTCTTCTTCCGCAAAGCAAGATAGACCAGGATTAAACCGCAGAGGATAAAGGGTATGGATAAAAGCTGGCCCATGTTCAATGCCATGTTCCGTTCAAACCCGACCTGGGGTTCTTTGATAATCTCAATCAGGAACCGCATACCGAATACGAGAATCAGGAACAACCCAAACAACAATCCCGGTTCAGGCCTGCCCTCTTTTTTGAAATAGAGCCATAATAAAAAACAGAAAATCATCAGATAGGTCAATCCTTCATAGATCTGCGTAGGATGCCTCGGAACGAGACCCTCCATGGGGGTGGTCGACCTGATAAAACGGAATCCCCAGGGGAGGTCTGTCGGAAGGCCGTAAATTTCTGAATTCATAAGGTTTCCCATCCGGATCAGAAATCCGGAAAGCGCAACCACAATGACGATTCGGTCAATAACCCAGAAAAATGGTTTTTTCCGTACCCTCGAAAAAATCAGCAGGGACAGAATAATGCCAATGGCAGCTCCATGACTGGCAAGCCCACCCTCCCATACCTGGAAGATTTTTAAAGGATGGGCAAGGTACCAGGCCGGCTCATAAAAGAAAACATGTCCAAGCCTGGCCCCGACAATGGTTCCAATGATCATGTACGTGGTGAGCTCATCAAGAAGCTTTACCGGAACACCCTCCTTTTTGAAAAACTTCAGCATAATCAGATAACCGAAGAAAAAGGATAAGGCAAAGAATAATCCGTACCACCTGACGGCAAAACTTCCTATCCTGAAAATTTCAGGATCCGGATTCCATATAATAAAACCCTCCATCATGGGCGTTGTTATTCAAACATCCGAATCTTCATATTGAACAAGGTGTCCATCCTGGCTCCGAGCGCAGTCTGTTTATTGGCCGAAGCCAGCATTCCCAGCCTTTTTATGATGCCGAGAGAGGTCTGGATGTCCTGTTCAAAATAGGATTTTTCAGGACCATACGAATAATAATAGTCCAGATTATCGGAACATATCTTTCCAATCCGCTCAACCAGCTTGTTGCCTTTTTCGGTAGCCCCCGCCCGGTAATAAATTTCGGCAAACGGAAGCATGTACATATCAAAGGGAATCTTTGAGTCGGGAAAATACTTGATATAAAGATCCAGAATTTCAATGGCTTCTTTGTTTTTACCCATGTTTTGCAACGACTGGGCAACCCGCATGCAGTTGGTCTTCGGCCTTACCGCATTGTTCAGGCTCTCCGGATCAACATAAACATGGGGATCATTCAGATTTCCCCAGGCACAGCGGTTCTTCAGAATATCATAGGAAGTAATCGGATCCACCCCTCCCATACCCTGAAGGTAATCGGCTGAATCAGCCTTGACAGGCATGAACTTGTATACCCACCCCTGTACCCAACAAAACTGATCAATCAATAAACAATGATTAACACTCGACGGGGCCGCAAAATAGATCGGGCGTTTCCATTCATTCGAAGCAATCAGATCGAGTAACATCAGATCATTTTTATATAACTGATTTGTACGGATCGTCCAGTAAATGGTATCGACCATTTTCCCATGCAGATAGGCGGGAACAATCCCATACTTCACACAGGCAGCCGAATCAACAGTTAATTTGATCTTTTTGGATGGGAAGAACTTCATGCGTTCCCCGCTGTTCAGCGTAAGATAGGTCTGCGGATTATCACTTTTGATAAAATCGATAAGGTCTTTCAACTCAACATAGTCCTTTATCCCGATATCATAAAAGGGAATGATATCGTTGGTTCCCTGCCGGTACTGATCTTTCGCCAAGGTGAACGGAATAGGTTCCGAATCGTAAAATGTTGCATAAAGCTGATCAATATACCAGGGGCCTGAGGAGAGCATCAGATTCACCACTCGCACATCGGTCTTTACGCCTTCGACCTCCTGAGCATACCATAAAGGAAAGGTATCGTTATCCCCGTTTGTGAACAAGATCCCCTGCGAATCGCAGGATTTGAGATAATCAGAGGCGAAATCGCGGCAGGCATATTTTCCGCTGCGGTCGTGATCGTCCCAGTTTTCTTTTGCCATGATCCCGGGAACCAGTATCAGGGTCAATCCGAACACAAGGATTACAGAAAGGTTCTCGCTGAGTTTTTTCCGCAACCAGTTGACCAGGGGAATGACACCAAGTCCGATCCATATTGCGAAAGCATAAAATGAGGCTGCGTAAGCGTAGTCACGTTCACGCGGCTCATAGGGCTGCTGGTTCAGATAGACCACGATGGCCAACCCGGTCATGATGAATAACAATGAAATGATCAAAGTACCTTTGTAATCTTTGTTGGCATGGAAGAAAAATCCGATCAATCCCAAAATCAGTGGGAACAGGTAGTACTTGTTGGTCCCCCGGTTCTGCTTGCTGTCGGGCAGATCTGCCTGTGAATGCCCCAATCGCGCTTTATCCAGGAACGGGATCCCGCTGATCCAGTTGCCGTCCTCTTTGCCTCCAAAACCCTGGACATCATTTTGACGGCCGGCAAAATTCCACATGAAATACCGGATGTACATGTGACCGATCTGGTACGAGAAAAAATACTTCAGATTTTCGCCGAAGGTCGGCTTGTTCAGGGTTTTTGTCTTGCCGTCCTCGGAGCTTACCTCGATCGGTACACCATCGCCCCCCCATTTACGGTAGAATTCTGCGGAACCCTTCCGCTGGTTGCTCCACATCCGCGGGAAAAGGGTCGTAAACCTGGGATCCCAGACGGGAACCGTACCCTTTCGTTCATCGATGACAATATACTTCCCCGATTTTGAATCCTTCTGATAAACAGGCTTCCCATCGGCATAATCGATGATCGGCGCATTGTAATACTGCCCATGGAAAATAGGAAAATCGCCGTATTGCTCACGGTTCAGATATGAGAGAAGGCTGACGGCATCCTTGGGCGCATTCTCATTGATGGGCGTGTTGGCATTGGCACGGATTACCAGCATCAAAAAGCTGGAATACCCGATCAGAATGAAGGTCAGCGATAATATAATGGTATTCAGCGCTGCTTTCCCCTTTTTACGGGTATAAAATAAACTCCAAACGATCAATCCGATTAACAGCAGGAAATAAAAGATCGTACCCGAATTGAAAGGTAACCCGAATGAATTGACAAATAACAATTCAAACTTTCCCGAAAGCTCCACCATCCAGGGAATGATGATGAACATGATGAATGCGAGTATAAGGATCGACAAGACAAAAGTGACCAGCATACCTGTCTTGGTCGGTTTGGGGTACTTTTTATAGTAATAGACCATGCAGGTGGCCGGAATTACTAAGAGGTTCAACAAGTGAACTCCAATGGCCAGCCCCATCAGAAAGGCAATCAGTACCAACCAGCGATACGAGTGCTTTTCATCGGCCACCGATTCCCATTTTAGAATTGCCCAAAACGAAATTGCTGTAAAAAAAGAGGACATGGCATAGACCTCCCCTTCAACAGCCGAAAACCAGAAGGTGTCACTGAAAGTATACGCCATCGATCCGATGAAAGCAGCAGCAAACACAGTGTACATCTGGCCAGGGGTCATTTCACCTTCAACCGGGATGATCTTTTTTGCAAACAGAACGATCGTCCAGAATAAAAACAAAATGGTAAAAGAGCTCGACAGGGCCGACATGATGTTGACCATCATGGCAACATGGGTCACATCGCCAAAAGCGAACAGGGAGAAAAACCTTCCGATAATCTGGAATAACGGAGCTCCGGGAGGATGCCCGACCTGAAGCTTGAAAGCAGTGGCAATGTACTCGCCGCAATCCCACCAGCTTGCGGTGGGCTCAATGGTCAGAAGATAAACAATAGAAGCTAATCCGAAGGTGACCCACCCGAAAATGTTATTCAGTTTCTGGAAATTCTTCATGAAATAAAGGTTTCTGGAATCAAAACGAATGCGAAGGTACAAATTTTGTGATCATGGAAAAATTTTTACTAATTTTGCACCCGCAAATCACGATTTCCTGATTACGGATGCAATTCGTAATTTGTAAAGCATAATTAATCTGACCCATGGTGTAATGGCAGCACAAGAGATTTTGGTTCTCTTGGTCTAGGTTCGAATCCTGGTGGGTCAACAAACCAGAACCTCCCCCGAAATTATCGTTTCCCGGGAGGTTTTATTTTCAATTTGTCCGGATTTTTTACTTCCGATAACAAAATCGCTTCCGACAACCCTGCAATAGTTTTTTTTCGTTTTCTCCCCTGACTCCCTGTTTCATTGGGATTTCAAATGTGCACCTGCCGACCTTTCTGAAGATAAACCCTAAATGACATAAACCCGGCTCAGGGATCTCAGAATTTCATCGGAAAAATTCCGTGATTCATCGATAATTATCCCGCGCAGGGCCAAAGAGATGTAACAACTGGCTCCCGGATCCGTCACATTACCAAAACAAACAGAAAAACAAAAAACATGAAAACAACGATGATTCTCCTGACCACCTTTTTAATGCTTCAGTCAACAGCCCTTTGGGCCAAGACTCCAAAAAAAGGCGCCTTGAAATCAGAACCCTTCATCGGTGAAGTATACATCAACATTGAAAAACTCGCTCCCACGCTGATTATAAACGTTGCTTTTAACGATGGTACCGAAATGACTTCTGAAAAAACGATCAGTATTGATATGTTGGCACCGGTAACCCCGAAGGAAGCTGAATTCGAAGAGGTTCAACCCGAACAGGTTGATCTTGAAAAACTGGCCCCTTCCATGCCATCCGTGACAGAATTCGAAGAAATCCCTGAAACGCTGATCCCGGATCCAACCACAATTTCACCTGCTGCTCCTACTGAAGCAGAATTCCAGGACTAACCCTTCCCGACTCCCTGCTCACTTCATATACTCCCCTCCCGGTCGTAATAATGCGACCGGGATTTTTGTTCGATAGCCTGTCTGCCCTGCGTATCTCCAACAAAGTGCAGCGCTTCGAAAAAGAGAATGGCCTGAATTGATGATAAATATTTTGGTAATATCAAATTATTGATTACCTTTGCATTCGATTTTTGTGTGAAATAACGGGGGGCAACAGTCCCCCGTTTTATTAATGACCTATGATTACAGAACAACACATCAGGGACCTGGTCAACGGCTACTTTGCCGATACACCCTATTTCCTGGTAGAAACCACTGTAAAACCGGCACAGAGAATTACAGTTTATATAGATGGTGACCAACGTGTAACAGTAGATTTATGCCAACAACTAAACCGGTATCTTGAAGAACAACTGGACCGGGACAACCAGGATTTTGACCTTACTGTTTCCTCCTCAGGAATCGACAGGCCGTTGCGCCTGCTAAGACAGTACCGGAAAAACATCGGGAATGAACTTCAGATCACCCTGAAATCCGGTCCAGTCATCTCAGGAACGCTTGTCGAAATCGTAGACGAAACCATTTCGCTCATAGGAATCCCGAACCCGGGGAACTCCGAAAAAAAGGAAATTTCCATAAAATTTAATGAAATAAAAACAGCAGTCGAAGTAATAAAATTCAAAAAATAGAACACAAGAATGGAACAGCTGAATTTAGTCGAAACCTTTTCCGAATTCAAAGAATTCAAAAATATCGACAGGGAAACCATGATGCACATCCTTGAGGATGTTTTCAGGCATATGCTGACGAAAAGGTTCGGATCGTCCGATAATTTCGATATCATCGTCAATATTGACAAGGGAGACCTCGAAATTTTCAGGTCGCGGACCATCGTTGAAGACGGCACGGTGGAGGATGAAAACACCCAGGTCCCTCTCTCAGAAGCAATCAAGATCGAACCCGATTTTGAAGTAGGGGAAGAACTCTCGGAGGAAATCAAACTGGGCAGCTTCGGAAGAAGAGAAATCCTTGCCATCAGACAAAATCTGATCTCCAAAATTCAGGAGTACGAAAAGAACAATATCTATACAAAATATCGCGAAAAAATTGGAGAAATCATCACCGGGGAAGTCTATCAGGTATGGAAAAAAGAGATCCTGGTACTCGATGATGAAGGCATTGAACTCATTTTACCTAAATCAGAGCAAATCCCGACTGATTTCTATCGGAAAGGTGATTCGATCAGGGCCGTGGTGTCCCGGGTCGAGATGAAAAACAACAATCCGATCATTATCCTCTCCCGCACCTCCGAATCATTTCTGGAGCGGTTGTTCGAATCGGAGGTCCCGGAAGTCTATGACGGCCTTATCAATATCAAGAAAATTGTACGGGTTCCTGGTGAAAGGGCGAAGATCGCTGTTGAATCGTATGATGATCGGATCGACCCGGTCGGAGCATGCGTGGGAATGAAGGGCAGCCGGATCCATGGCATTGTCAGAGAATTGAAGAATGAAAACATCGACGTCATCAATTTCACTACCAATCCTTCACTTTTTATTCAACGGGCACTCAGTCCGGCTAAAGTCACCTCGATCGTAATCGTTGAAGAGGAAAAACGTGCTGATGTTTACATGAAACCCGACCAGGTTTCACTGGCCATCGGGAAAGGCGGATTCAACATCAAACTTGCCGGAAAGCTTACCGGTTATGAAATTGATGTATACCGCGACACCGATGTTGATAATGAAGACGTAGACCTCCAGGAATTCTCTGATGAGATCGATCAGTGGATCATTGATGAATTGAAAACAATCGGATGCGATACCGCGAAAAGCGTTCTTGACCTGCCGGTCGAAGAATTGGTAAAACGCACCGACCTGGAAGAAGAGACCATCAATGAAGTTGTCCGCATATTAAAAGCGGAGTTTGAATAATTAATCTTAATTTTGCCCAATGAATGAAGGCCTAACAACGACAAGGTTAAGCAAAGCCGCGCGTGAATTCAACATCGGGATGAAGACCGTTGTGGATTTCCTGGTTAAAAAAGGATTTCCGGTTGAGATGGATCCCAATGCCAAGCTAACGCCGGAAATGTACACTGCCCTGATGAAGGAATTTGCGTCTGAAAAACATGTTAAAGAAGAAGCAAAAAAAATCGGGTTGCAGTTTACTACCCATGAAACCATTACCATCGAAGATAAAAAGTCAGCCTCAAAGGATCGTGAAAAGGAACTTGATGAGCTGTTTATTAAAAATGTTTCAATCGAATTTGAGAAGAAGCAGGCAGATATCTCGAAAAAACTGAAAGAAACTGTGGTCAGGGAACAACCCAAAGAGGAGAAAAAAACCGAAACGCCTCTTCCCGAACCCATTCCACCTCAAGAATCACCTGTTGCCCCTGAACCTAAACCGGAACCTGAAGAAAAACCAGACATCCCCGTACCCGTGGAACCGGTTCACGATGAAAAGGCAACGAAAGAAGCCAAATCCAGGGAAAAGCACAAAGCCGAAACTGAACCCGAAATATTGCCGGCCGCAGAAGAACCGGTAAAAGCTAAAAAGGTATCCGACGAAGCCGATCAGGACATAAAACAACCGACCGACATCAAAATTCTCGGTAAAATTGACTTAGGCGCTTTTGAAAAGAAACCTGCCAGAAAAACCACTTCAAAATCAAAAGAAAAACCGGTTCCTGAAAAAGAAACCACCGAAGAAGAAATCCCTGCACCTGTCACACCAACCGTTGTTGAACAACCTCAGGAACCTGTTACTGCCCTGGAGGAAGTCCCTGAAATCGCTCCGACACCCGAAACCGTCGAACCCGTACAGGAGGCGAATTTCATCCCCACCGAAAGAATCAAACTTGAAGGACCAACGATCCTGGGATCCATTGTTTTACCCGAACCCAAAAAGTTTGAGAAGAAAAAACCTCAGCCCGTTGCATCTTCTTCTGATGAAACAATCAAATCAAAGAAAAAGAAACGTAAACGTATAAAAAGACAGGGCGAAGAGGGAGTTCCTGCTGATCAGGACGCCCAACATGTCTATACACAAAGGCCTTCAACCGCAAAGGATAAGAAATATCACAAGGAGATCCAGAAACCCGAGGTCACGACCGAAGATATTGAAAAACAAATTAAAGAGACCCTTGCCCGCCTCTCTCCGACCGGAAAATCAAAAGCATCCAAGTATCGTAAGGCAAAACGTGAAGCAGCAAACCAGCAACTGCACGAAGAGATGGAACGCAGGGAAGAAGGCAGACATGTGATTAAAGTCACGGAATTTGTCACCGCCAACGAACTCGCATCCATGCTGAATATTCCGGTGACGGATGTAATTTCTACCTGTATGGCCCTTGGCATGTTCGTTTCGATTAACCAACGATTGGATGCCGAAACCCTTACTCTGGTGGCAGAAGAATTTGGATTTAAAGTTGAATTTGTCAGTGTTGAGGTCCAGGAAGCCATCAGACAGAACGAACCTGACAATCCCGAGGATCTGAAAGAAAGACCTCCCATCGTGACGGTCATGGGACATGTGGACCACGGAAAAACAAAATTGCTCGACTTTATTCGCAGTACCAACGTGGTTGCGGGTGAAGCCGGTGGTATCACGCAGCATATCGGCGCCTACGAAGTTCAACTCGAAAATGGCAAAAAGATAACATTTCTCGATACTCCGGGCCACGAAGCTTTTACGGCCATGCGCGCCCGGGGTGCCAGCGTTACCGACGTGGCCATTATCGTGATTGCATCCGATGAAAATGTGATGCCGCAAACACGTGAAGCCATCAATCACGCATTGGCAGCAGGTGTCCCCATTGTATTCGCATTCAATAAAATGGATAAACCGAATGCCAACCCCGATAAAATCCGGGAAGAACTCTCTAAAATGAATATCCTGGTTGAGGAATGGGGCGGAAAATACCAGACCCAGGAAATCTCTGCAAAAACGGGAACGAATATCGATTTGCTTCTCGAAAAAGTACTGTTGGAAGCTGAAATCCTGAACCTGAAAGCCAACCCGTCCCGGCTGGCTACCGGTACGGTCATTGAGTCTTCGCTCGACAAAGGCCGGGGTTACGTTGCAAAACTTCTGGTACTGAACGGTACCCTGCACATCGGCGACATCGTTTTAGCCGGCGCAACCTTTGGCAAAGTAAAAGCAATGTACAATGAGCGAAATATCCCGATCCGGCAGGCAGGACCATCCCAGCCATTCCTGATGCTGGGATTGAATGGCGCCCCGCAGGCCGGCGACGGTTTTAACGTGATGACCGATGAGAAAGAATCAAAATCCATTGCTACGAAACGTCTTCAACTTCAACGGGAACAGGGACTGCGAACCCAGAAACATATAACGCTCGATGAGATCGGACGCAGAATTGCCATTGGCGATTTCAAAGAACTTAACATTATTGTCAAAGGGGATGTGGACGGATCGGTCGAAGCTTTATCTGATTCATTACTTAAACTTTCTACCCAGGAGGTAATGGTCAACGTCATTCACAAGTCAGTTGGCGCCATAACCGAATCCGACGTGCTTCTTGCATCAGCATCAAATGCCGTGATCGTCGGCTTCCAGGTACGCCCCTCCGTGAGCGCCCGGAAACTGGCTGAGGCCGAGCAAATCGACATCCGCTTGTATTCGATCATTTACCAGGCTATCGAAGAGATCAAAGCGGCCATTGAAGGTATGCTTTCACCCGAAATTGAAGAAAAAATCACCTGCAACATCGAGGTTCGCGAAGTGTTCAAGATTACCAAAGTTGGCTCAGTCGCCGGTTGTATGGTTCTCGATGGAAAAGTGATCCGAAACACCAAGATCCGGGTTATCCGCGACGGTATCGTCGTTTATACCGGATTACTTGGATCACTGAAACGTTTCAAGGAAGATGTTAAGGAGGTGCTGTCGGGCTATGAATGCGGACTGAACATAGAAAATTACAACGATATCAAGATCGGGGATATCATCGAAGGTTATGAACAGATCGAAATAAAGAGGAAATTATAACCTTTTCTTTTCCATTTCCATTTTCATTCTGATCCGGAATTTCTATCCGGATTTTCGGCAGAAGACCTGCGAACGGTCCGGACCCACGGAGATCATGTCAACAGAAAGGTTGACCTCCTGCTCAATGAACCGGATATATTGAACAAGCGCTTGCGGAGCCTCTTCAAGACAGGTTGTCGAATCCAATGAAGTGTTCCATCCGGGCAGGGTAACATAGAATGGTTCAAATGGTTCCGCCTCCATATCGAACGGGAAACGATTGGTAACCAACCCGTTATTCTGGTAAGCAGTGGCTATTTTAATTTCAGTGAAATCATTAAGGACATCTGTTTTCATCATGATTAGGCTGTCAACCCCATTCAGCATGATCGAATATTTGAGGGCCGGAATATCAATCCATCCACACCTTCTGGGTCGGCCGGTCGTGGAACCAAATTCATTTCCTCCTACCCTCAGCTTGTCGCCCTGGGCATCCTGAAGTTCAGTGGGAAAAGGACCGCTGCCGACACGGGTGCAATAAGCCTTGAAAACACCAAAAACTTTTCCGATCCGGTGCGGTGAAACGCCAAGCCCGGAACATACTCCTGCCGTGATCGTGTTTGAACTGGTGACATACGGATAAGAACCGAAGTCGACATCGAGCATTGTCCCCTGAGCCCCTTCAGCAAGGACGGACTTTCCGTGGTCAAGACTGTTATTGATAAACTGTTCGCCCGGGATCACCCGAAGTTTGCGAAGCCTTTGAATCGATTCAAACCACCGCTTTTCATATTCTTCATGGTGTAATCCGTCAAGCAAATGCGCAGTAAAATCAAATCCGGTTGCACGGATCTGTTCCAGATGGCGCTCTTTAAGCTGATTGTAGCTTGCCTCAAACCGCTCCTGAAAAATATTGCCTACCCTCAGGCCATTTCTACCGTATTTGTCGGTATAAGTCGGACCGATCCCTTTTAACGTCGATCCGATCCTGCCTAAGCCTTTTTGCCACTCAAGCGCAGCATCAAGAAGCCTATGGGTCGGGAGTATCAGGTGCGCCCGCTCGGAAATAAGGAGATTTTCCTCTGGCGTCAATCCGGCACGATGCAATGCATCCACCTCCTGAAATAAAATAAATGGATCAATGATCACACCATTCCCGATCAAATTAGTTTTCTCCGGTCTGAAAATTCCGGATGGTATTGTGTGTAAAACATGTTTAACACCATTAATTATTATGGTATGACCTGCATTGGGTCCTCCCTGAAATCGGGCAATAATATCATATCGGGGAGTTAAAACATCAACGATTTTGCCTTTCCCTTCATCTCCCCACTGAAGCCCAAGAATAACATCAATCTTCATAGGAGGCGTTATTTCTTGGAGTTTGATTGACCGTAAAAAGTCAGTGCATAATGCGTGACCCTGACCCCGAATTGCTTCTCCACGTTGAGTTTGATACTTTCAATGGAAGGATCATAGAATTCAAGTACCTCCCCGGTATCTTCGAAAATAAAATGATCGTGTTGCCGGGGCAGGGTTGACTTCTCAAACTGCGCGTAATTTGTTCCGAACTGATGCTTCGCGACTAAACCACAGTCCAATAGCAATTCAATGGTATTGTACAAAGTAGCACGGCTGACCCTGTACTTGTGATTTTTCATCCTGATATACAGGGTCTCAATATCAAAATGCCCCTCTGTAGCGAAGATCTCATTTAATATGGTATAACGCTCAGGAGTTTTACGGTGCCCGTGACGCTCAAGGTATTCCGTAAATATCTTCCGGGCATTGTCAAGGACATCATCCGACTGTTTTTTAATCATAATTTGAATTTTGTGATAAAGTTACAAATTTATCAATATTTAGAACAAATAAAAATAAATTTTTAAATTTTATTGATCCTCGTTACATTCGTAATCCCGTCAATCCCCATGATTTTATTCATTGCATCATCAATATTTGAAGTATTGTGCACATAAAAGGATATAATTCCCTCTGTTATTCCATTGATGGCTTCAATGCGCAAAGATTTTATATTGAGGTTCAATTCATTCGACATGATTTTCGTGATTTCATTGATGAGTCCGAGTTTGTCAAGTCCCAGTAGTTTGATCTCGGCAAGGAAGGTGATCGATTCCCGGTTGGTCCAGTTGATGCTGACCATTTTATTGTTGAACACGGTAATGAGCTCATGAATCCTTGAACAATTTGTCCGGTGAAGAACCAGCGGACTCTCCGGTGTACTCATCAGTCCGATCACCTCATCACCTGGTATCGGATTGCAGCATTCAGCCACATCAAACCTGATTTGTCCTTGGGGTCCCTCTTCCGGAATCAGGATTCCCTGCAATACCGGGAATTTTTCCGTCTGGCCGGCACCGGCTCCAATCCTTGGTTTTGCGCCCGGTGTTTTCCAGCCGGTGTTAAAACTGGCTGTACCGAAAATCTTTACATCCTTGAATCCTATCTTATCCTGATAGGCAGCATAGTACAGATCAATGAAACTGTTGAAATTCACCGAGGCCTGAAATTTCCTGATCGTCTCATTAGTGAACTCAATTCCACACTGCAGGAACCACTTTGCCAACTTCTCTTTCCCCGGTTTTGCAAATTTTTTCTTCTCACCCCGAACAGCAAACTTTATATTGGTTTTTGCCCGGGTTGTTACAACATAGGACAACCATTCTTCCTTGGGCGATTGTTTTCGGGATGTTATAATCTCAACCTGTTGTCCGTTTTTCAGTTTCTGATTGATCGGGGCTAATTTTTTATCAATTTTTGCCCCGATGCAGGTATCTCCCAATTCACTGTGAATTGCATAGGCAAAATCGAGAACGGTCGAATTTGCCGGAAGTGTTCGCAGTTCCCCCTGGGGTGTAAAGACCGAAATCTCTTCCAGGAAAAAATAACCCTTTACATCATCAATAAATGATAAGGCATCGGAGTCCGGACTCTCGATCATCTCCTTGATGCGATCCAGCCAATTGTCGAGCCGGCTGTTCAGATGCATCGATTCCTTGTATTTCCAGTGGGCTGCATACCCTTTCTCGGCAACCTCATCCATTCTTTTTGATCGAATCTGGATCTCTACCCACTGACCGGTGTGGCTCATCACCGTGGTATGCAAAGCTTCGTACCCATTGGCTTTGGGAATGGAGATCCAGTCGCGGAGACGGTCCATGTTCGGTCGGTAAAAATCAGTGATTGCAGAATACACTTTCCAGCAATCCGATTTCTCACTCTCAACAGGTGAATCAATTACAATACGGATGGCAAAGATGTCGTAAACCTCCTCGAAAGGAACCTCTTTCTTCTGCATTTTAAGCCAGATTGCAGCAATCGACTTTTCCCGAGCCTGGATGGTGTAACGGAATCCCTGTAAAGTCAGCGCCTTCTTAATGGGATATATAAACTTATTTACGAACCGGGAACGACCCTTTGCAGTCTCTTTTAATTTCCGGGAGATGGTTTCATAAACTTCGGGTTCGGTATATTTTAATGCAAGGTCTTCCAGTTCGCTCTTGATCGCGTGTAAACCAAGCCGGTGGGCTAAAGGCGCATACAGGTAAGTGGTTTCGGAGGATATTTTCACTCTTTTTTCGTGCGAGAGTGCATCCAGCGTTCGCATGTTATGCAACCGGTCGGCCAGCTTGATCAAGATGACCCGGACATCATCAGAAAGGGTCAGCAGGATCTTTTTAAAATTCTCGGCCCCGATCGAAACCGACTTCTGATCAAAAATTCCTTTGATTTTGGTTAGCCCGTCAATGATAGCAGCTACTTTATCGCCAAATAAACCCCTGATATCCTCAATCGTGTATTCCGTGTCCTCAACGACATCATGTAACAGTGCACAGATCACCGAGGTCGTACCAAGTCCGATTTCACCGGCAGCAATTGTTGCCACGCTCAGGGGATGATAAATATAGGGTTCACCACTCTTGCGGCGCATATCTTTGTGCGCCTCAAGAGCCATTTTGAACGCTTTTTTTACACTGATCCTGTCCGCAGGGGCTCGGGGTTTCCAGACTCTGAGAAGATTCCGGTAGCGTTTGATGATCTCACTCTTTTCAACTTCTACATCGGGAAGATACATTTCCGGGGCAGTTACACAATACGGTGCAAAGTTAGGAGAAATACTGCATACGACAACCTGTAACCATGCAGAATATCGTTAGAAAAAATATTCCGGATCCTGAGAACTCAGATCCGAAAGAACTATCAACCTATCAGAGTTTTCATTCTTGCTCCATACCGGAATTAACCGACCATTGAAAATAATTGAATCGTGCTCCTGAACCTGACATACGGAAAATTATTACTTTTGACGAAATAACCAGTCCTTCGACCCTGTCATGCGGATAAGATTTGGCCTGTTACCGGTTGCCTTACTGTGGTTTGTTATGATGATGGCTCCCTTCTCTGCATCTGCCACGCATCAAAGGGCTGCAGAGATCGTATACCGCCACATTTCAGAGCTTACTTACGAGATCAAGCTGATCTCTTACACCTTTACGCCAAGCCCTGCCAATGCTTACCGGGAATATCTCACCATTGACTGGGGCGACGGGCAAACCAGCGAGATTCACCGCGATACGGTAAAGTACCTTCCCAATGATATTACCTACAATGTTTATATCGGCCGTCACAGTTTCCCGGGACCATCCACCTATATTATTTCCTGCGAAGATCCGAACCGCAACGGAGGGATCCTGAATATTCCCAATTCGGTTAATACACCCCTTTTTATCTATTCCGAGTTGACGATCAGTCCTTTTATCGGAGGTTTTAACAACTCACCCGTACTGCTGCTTCCGCCAATTGATAATGGCTGTGTCGACCAACCTTATTATCACAATCCGGGAGCATGGGATGCCGATGGTGACAGCCTTTCATACCGGCTGGTGCCCTGCCGCGGAGCCGGAGGACAAGTCATTCCCGGATACTCATTTCCACAGGCTTCCAATCAACTCACACTGAATCCGGTTACCGGTGATCTTTTTTGGGATAGTCCCCAAAAACAAGGCGAGTATAATATTGCGATTCTGATTGAGGAATGGCGCAACGGGATCAGGATCGGAAGCATCCTTCGCGATATGCAGATCATTGTTGTGGCATGTAATAATCATCCTCCCGTTATCTATGATGTTGCCGACACCTGCGTGGAAGCCGGTAAGAATCTGAGGTTCCCGGTACGGGCGTATGATTCCGACAGCAATATGGTGACGCTTTCAGGAACGGGCGGACCCCTGGTAATAAACAATAATCCTGCAACCCTGGAACCCAATCCTGCTTCCGGTTATGGACATACGATGTCACTTTTCCGCTGGAACACGGTCTGTGACCATATAAGGAACCAATCCTACCAGCTTTTTTTTAAAGCCCAGGACAATGCGAAACCGGTGAACCTGGTTGCCCTGAAGACTATAAACATCCTCGTGATCGGTCCTGCCCCCGAAAATCTTTCAGCCACTCCCATGGGAAATTCCATAACCCTGATCTGGGATCCCTATGCCTGTCAGAACGCATCCGGGTTCGATATTTACCGTAAGGCCGATTCAACCGGTTATCTCCCGGGGTATTGCCAGACTGGGGTACCCGCCTACCTTGGGTACTCCCGGATTGCATCTGTTAATGACCATACCTCAACAACTTACCTTGACGATAATAACGGTACCGGACTTCAGCAGGGTATCAGATATTGTTACCTGATCATTGCCGTATTTACCGATAAATCGGAAAGTTACGCCTCAAATGAAGCCTGTGCTGCCTTAAAAAAAGATCTTCCCGTGATGACCAATGTCAGTATCACCTCAACCCATGGTTCTGACGGCACAATTTACACCGCCTGGTCGAAACCGACCGAGATCGACACCCTTCAGGCTCCCGGTCCTTACAAATACCTCCTCAACAGGGCACGGTCAGATACCCCGGATGATTTTCTCAGGATCGATTCGACCAATAATCTGAATGATACCATTTTTAACGATGCCTTGCTTAACACCAGCACATTCGGATTTATTTACAGGGTTGATTTTTACAATGAGTCGCCGGGGAATCGATTCCTGATGGGATCCTCGCAGCCAGCCGCCTCGATGTTTCTCACGACCGTTCCAACCGACAAATCCATAAGACTGAACTGGTCGGACAAAGTGCCATGGGCCAATGACCGTTTCATCATTTTCAGAAAAGATCCCGGTTCGGCCGGGTTTGATTCAGTGGGTCAAAGTCTGAAAAACAGCTTTATGGATAAAGGTCTCATCAACGGGGAACGTTATTGTTACCGGATCCGGAGTGTCGGCAAGTACTCGGCCCCGGGTTTTGTATATCCGATCATTAACGAATCTCAGGAGACCTGCGATATCCCTGTCGACAACATCCCGCCTTGTCCCCCGCTACTTACCGTCAAAACAAATTGCGAAGATGCCGTCAATCAACTATCCTGGAAAATTCCTGCTGATTCCTGTCCTACCGATATCGAGAAATACTATATCTATTACTCCTCCACTCCGGGATACCCGATCCTGATCGATTCGTTGTTACATCCCATGGATACAACATACCTCCACGCCCCCTACCAATCGATCGTAGGTTGTTATGGTGTGGTTGCCATTGATTCCATGGGGAATAAAAGCGAAATGAGTCCCGTGATATGCATCGATATTACGGCCTGTCCGGGATATTCACTCCCAAACATCTTTACACCCAACGGCGACGGTAGCCATGACCTCTTCAGGCCCGTTCACAGAAGCTCCGTCTCAGAAATCGATCTTACCATTTTTGACCGGTGGGGTAAAGCGGTATTCAAAACCCATGATCCTGAAATTAACTGGGACGGGAAAGATATGAATACCGGCCAATCATGCAGCGATGGCACCTATTTTTTCGTGTGTGATGTAAATGAAGTGACGCTGAATGGCATCGTTAAAAGGAATATCCACGGTTCCCTGACTTTGCTGAGATGATGCTGCATCATTATCAAGTGATATTGCTATCTTTGCATCCGTGAAAAACACCCGTAACTTTTGCATTATTGCTCATATTGACCACGGAAAATCTACCCTGGCCGACAGATTGTTACAATGGACCGATACCATTTCGGAACGGGATTCAAGAGAACAGGTGCTCGATGATATGGATCTGGAACGTGAACGGGGAATCACCATTAAAAGTCACGCCATTCAGATGAAATTCGCCTACCAGGGTGAAAACTATACGCTGAACCTGATCGATACCCCCGGGCATGTTGATTTCTCCTATGAAGTTTCAAGAGCTATTGCCGCCTGTGAAGGGGCGCTGCTCGTTGTCGACGCGACCCAGGGAATCCAGGCACAGACCATTTCCAATCTCTATCTTGCCATTGAACATAACCTCTCCATCGTCCCGGTTTTAAATAAGATCGACATGGATGCGGCCATGGTGGAGGAAGTAAAAGACCAGATCGTTGATCTGATAGGGTGCGACCGCCACGAGATCCTTTCGGTAAGCGCCAAAGTAGGTTTGGGTATCGAAGAGGTTCTCGAAGCCATCATACATAAGATTCCACCCCCTGCAGGCGATTCCGGAGCCCCGCTACAAGCACTGATCTTCGACTCCCTCTACAATCCATTCAGAGGCGTGGTTGCCTATTTCCGGATATTCAACGGTTCCATCAGCAAGGGCGACCACGTGAAATTTGTCGCCACGGGAATGGATTATCACGCCGATGAAGTTGGGATACTCAGGCTCCGACCCGAATCCCGTGAAACCGTTTTTACCGGTGATGTCGGATATATCATATCCGGTATCAAAAACAGCAAAGAGGTCCAGATGGGCGATACCATTACCCATGTTGAAACTCCTTGCAGTGAGGGAATTTCAGGCTTTCGCGGTGTAAAACCAATGGTATTCGCCGGAATCTACCCCACCGACGCCGATGAGTATGAAGAATTGCGTGATTCCCTCGAGAAACTGCGCCTGAATGATGCTTCGCTTACCTTTGAACCAGAAGCTTCTGCTGCACTTGGATTCGGCTTCCGTTGCGGTTTTCTTGGTCTCCTTCATATGGAGATCATTCAGGAACGCCTCGACCGGGAATTCGATATGGATGTGATCACGACGGTTCCCAACGTTTCCTATAAAGTCTATACTACAATAGGTGAAATGCTCGATGTTTACAACCCGTCCGGACTTCCCGAACCGAACTACATCGAACGTATGGAAGAACCTTATATCATTGCCAACATCATTTCCAAAGCGGAGTATATCGGCCCGATCATCAAACTTTGTATGGATAAGCGCGGAACACTGAAAAATCAGGTCTACCTTACCACCGATCGTATTGAACTGACCGTGGAACTCCCGCTTGGCGAGATTGTATTTGATTTTTACGACCGTTTGAAAAGTATCTCCAAAGGATATGCCTCCTTCGATTATCATCCTATCGGTTATAAGGATACCGATCTCGTAAAACTCGATATCCTGCTGAATGGTGAAGTGGTGGATGCACTCTCAGCACTGATTACCCGAAACAATGCCTATGATTTCGGCCGGAAATTTTGTATTAAATTAAAAGAATTCATCCCGCGGCAGCAATTTGAAGTCGCCATCCAGGCAGCCATCGGCGCCAAAATCATTGCACGGGAGACTGTAAAAGCTGTAAGAAAAGATGTGACCGCGAAATGTTATGGCGGCGACATCACCCGCAAGAGAAAACTTCTTGAAAAGCAGAAAAAAGGAAAAAAACGGATGCGACAGATCGGAAATGTCGAAGTGCCTCAGAAAGCTTTTCTTGCCGTCCTGAAACTCGATACCTGATAACGTTGTAACATCCGCAATATTTTCACGTCTTAGGCTTCAGTTGTTAACCAAAAAAATGTACCATATGAAAACTATGAGGATTTTCCTTATTGTCATAAGCATGACTATAGCATTGCCTTCTTTAATGGCACAAGACCATTCCGATTGTCCCAAGCATAAATTTGGCCATCATGTCCATGACAGCGCCTTTATGAATGACTTTCTTTGCGGGTTCCCCGATTTTAACTGGAATGACTTCCCATTTTGTAAAAAGCACAAAAAGTACAATGGCCATTGGGCCGGAATTGAACTGGGTATTAATGGATATGCAACCTCCGGATTCGACATGAATTTTTATCCCGAATATCCGTATATGAATATAAATACTGCCCGTTCACTGAATGTCAACATCAACCCATTTGAATTGAATGTCAACCTTGCTAAAAACCACCTGGGATTCACAACAGGTATTGGTTTTCAGATCAGTAACTATTTTTTTACCAATAATTATGTGATGTTGAAGGATTCTGCCGCGCTGGTGGCATATAAAGTAGAGGACGTGAACGGGAATCCGGTCTCAATTTTTAAGAATAAAATGGTTGTTTCCTATATCACACTTCCTTTATTATTTGAATATCAAACCAACCGGTATAGAAGGTCAAACAGTTTTCACATCTCACTCGGGGCAATTCTGGGAGCCCGTATCGGTTCATACACCAAACAGGTTTATGAAAATAAAAATCAGACCTATTTCCTCGTTGATGATAAAGGTAATCAGGTGGCTACCTATACCGTAGATAAATACCTGGTACGCGACCGGGGTGCATACCACCTGTCACCTTTTAAAATTGATGCGGCATTCCGGATTGGTTGGTCTCATCTGAATCTCTTTGCCACCTATTCGCTAACCCCGATGTTTCAAAAAGATCAGGGCCCCGAACTTTACCCATGGACTGTCGGGATTACACTCCTTGGCTGGTAAAAGATACTATTCTAAGAGAAATAACCCTGCCAGAAGTAGATCCGGCAGGGTTACTTTTTAAAAAAACGTTCCTCGAAGTTCACCAGGAACAGCCTGCGGGTAGCCCGTGTTAATGCCGTGTACAACCAGCGGCCGTATTCAACATTGATCATGGCATCGTTCAGATAACCCTGGTCAATGAAAACCGTATTCCATTGACCGCCTTGTGTTTTATGACAGGTAAGCGCGTAGGCAAATTTTACCTGAAGCGCGTTAAAGAAGGGATTGATCTTGACCTGCTCCAGCCGGGCTCTCCGTGAGGGAAGCTCCGCGTAATCCTCCATCACAGCCTGAAAAAGCCGGTTGTTATCCGTTTGTGAAAGCGCCGCGGATTCTGACATGAGCGTATTCAGAATTATTTTAACATCCAGTTCCTTCTCCTCCGGGTAATCGAGAAACCGGATCGTAACATCCGCAAAACGAAAACCATAAAGCTCTTCGATCGTTCGGATTCGCATCAGTTCAACAATGTCCCCATTGGCAATAAACCCCGCCTTTGAATCATCAGGTAACCAGAAATAATTATTTTTAACGATCATCAGGTAATCGCCGGTCGATATTTCATCTTCATAGTAGAGGATCCGCCTGCGAATTTCACGGTTGAAGATATTCGCCCTTTTATTGGACCGGCAAACAACCACGTTATGGTCTTTTTCCGACCCTGAAAAAGAGTGGTTCAGAACCTCCTCCAACTCTGCACCCGTAATCCTTTGAATATCTTTAAAAGCCCCGGTGGTCAAAATGGGAAGTTCAAATTTCTGCTCCTGGAGCTGCTCCCGTACCAGAGTGGCATTCACCAGGATCCCTGACTTCTTTGCCTGCCTCACCACCTCAGTCAATTCAAAAGTATCCAATGAAAGATGGTACGTTTGTTTTAAAAACTCTTTATCCAGCGCCGGGCTGTATCTAAGGCCGACCGGCGGAAGTTGGGCCGTATCACCGATGAACATCATCCTGCAATTCTCACCGCTGTATACATAGTGAAAAAGATCATCCAGAAGATTTCTCGATGAAAACAACGCTCCATCATTGGCGCCCCCGTAATGGATCATCGAGGCCTCATCAACAATGAACAACGTATGCTTATGATAATTGGTCTGCAACCTCAGGCTGATCTGTCCCTCCTTCGTGGTATGCGCCAGATAGATTTTCCGATGAATGGTATTTGCTTCCCTTTTAGTGTATCCTGTCAGCACTTTGGCCGCCCGCCCGGTCGGGGCAAGCAACACAGTTCGTTTGCCGATTTTCGGTAAAACATCGACCAGTGATTTGACCAGGGTCGTTTTACCTGTCCCGGCGTAACCGCACAAGAGAAACAATGCATTCGATTTTTTCCAAGAAAGGATCAGAAATAATGCAAGTTCTTCCATTACCCTCCGCTGTCCATCGGTGGGTTCATAAGGAAATTCCTTGTTAAGCAGGGTAATGACTTTATTCAGATCCATGCCCCGGCATCATTCGTAACGAAGCGATTCAATCGGATCCAGGTTGGCGGCTTTACGTGCCGGAATGAATCCGCTCAACAATGCCACTGCAAAACAGAGGATTACCCCTGTAAAGATCCATATCCAGGGAACAATGAATGCGCTCCCGATTAACAATGAGATCACATTCCCCACAAGGATCCCTAAAATGATCCCGACAACGCCTCCCAATTGCCCGATAACGACAGATTCAAATAAGAATTGGTTCCTGATGACCCTTTTGGTGGCTCCGATGGCTTTTCGGATACCTATTTCACGCGTGCGCTCCGTCACAGAAACGAGCATGATGTTCATCAAACCGATTGCCGCACCCAACAAGGTGATCATCCCGATTAGTGTGGCAGCCATGGTGACATACTTTATGTTTTCGATCAGCATCTTCGCGATGTTATCACTCTTGGTCATTTCAAAGGTATTCTCAATGCCAACGGGCACTTTCCTGATATTTCTGAGAATTGCGGTAGCCTCACCAATGGCAGCGTCGACCTGCTCCGGCCTCTTAGCCATCACGTTGATATTATACGACATGTCAGGCCTTGGAAACGTGGTTCTGACGGTAGTGACCGGTATAAAACAAGTCAGGTCACCGCTGAACCCCATACTCGAACCTTTTGATTTTAAAACCCCGACTACCTTGAACTTTCCCGGTCCGATCGAGATAATCTTACCTTCAGGATCTTCCTGGTTCTTAAATAGATCTTTTACAAGACCGGCTCCAAGGATCACAGACTTGAATCCGTTCTCTACCTCGTTGGGCGTGAAATTGCGCCCTTTTTCAACCTCATCCCCCGATGTGATGAAATACATTTCATCGGTACCAATTACCCTGACATTGGGATTGGTTTTATTGTTTTCATATTTCAGGGTCGCAATACCTGTCGCTCGTGTATAAATAGCAGTAAATGCAGGAAAATCGTACCGTTCCTTGAATTCCCTTGCCTGTTTAAAAGTGATCGGCTCATAGCGCTTTTCCTTGTGGGGCCCGCCACCCATATGAACATTCGATGACCGGTTCCGGATCGTAAAAGTATTGGCCCCCATCATGGTGAAATTTTGCGTCAGGTAATATTTAATGGAATCTGTGGCCGTGAGAATCCCGACAAGCGCCATAATGCCAAAGGAAATGATAAGTATGGTGAGAATCGTCCTTAAAAGGTGACTCCGTATCGAAGTCAGTGAGATCCTGATATTTTCGTAAAACAGTGTGTTCTTCATAAATCCTCTATTATCATGTTACCAAAAATGATGTTTCCCATTCGTATTGTTATCCGGCAGTGGTATTAATAATCGTCCAGTCTCAGGGCCTTATTTTTCTGACCAACCTGATCCCCATCCATAAAAAAAACGGCAAACGGTTGATTCGCAGCGCCGGATAGACCACTTCACAGGCTCCGAAACCTTTATAAAACCTGGCCAGATTCGGATCATTTCCGCCCTCGAAATCGAGAATGGTCCCACTCCCGGCATGCTGTTTAATGATTTGGTCGATCAACAAAAACATCGCGCCGTTTTCACGCGCAGCCGGATCAGATGCCGCAAAAAGAAAATAATGCCTTCCCCCGTCTGTCAGTACAAATGCAGCAGTCATAAGCTTTCCCGAAGTATTCACGACGCTGTATACAACTCCCTGCAACCGGTTCTTCAGTTCGTTTAATAGTCCTTCCAGAATCCGATAATGATCCGGTTTGAGTTTCCCCTCCCGCTTTCCAAAATTTTCTCTGAAAAGCGATATCAATTCATCAATGGAAGTATCCATGCAAAGTAAGATGCCATGCTCTCCCGCTTTCTTCAGATTCCTTCTCGTATTTTGTGAATAGGCAGCGTAAAGTTGATCATAATCGGTCGAAAGTTTAACCTCATGATTTAGTCTCGGAAATGTATTAAAGTCACCGGTTTTCACAGGATTCATGGAGTTCAGGTGAATCTCGACAAATCTGAATTTCAGGGGTATCTGACCGAGAAATCCGGAAACAAGTTCTTCAGTGACCGGCCTGGTTGAAAAAATTCCAAGTTGTTGCGTAAAAAAGGGTTCATAGAGGTAATTGATCCCCCATTTGTTGCGATGGGTCAGCGGAAAGACACTGATATAATCATCTTCTACCAGTGCATCCCATCCGTTACATACCTGATCGAGGTACCACGAAAAAGCATAAATTCTTCGGTTCATGGAAGCTGCCACACACCGGTCCCAGCTGGTTTTGTCGATCTGATTATGTTGAAGATAACGGATCATGAAGTCTTTCAAATGGAAGCCGATTCAATCATCTTTTCGTAAACCTGCCTCCAGCCTTTCCATTTCCCGGTGTCACAGAGGCTTTCGTTGTGCCACAGGCTCAGAAATGTTCCGCCGGCCGACCTGACACCTTGTATGTATTTCTGAATAAGCTGAACGGCCTGATCAGGCGTTAGACGCAAATAATCACGCAATGTTACATCCATCAGTGTTATCGGATGCAGGATCAATTCTGTCACCTCATTGGCCTGAAGGTCAAAAAATGGGAATGGTTCAGAAGTGCCTGCCCGGAATCCGGGATCAGAGGCATAACCCATCGAATAATCATGGGTAACACCGAGTTGTCTCAACATCCGGAAAGTGACCGGAAACTCAAATTTCAGGAAATGCTGCCGGCTTGAAATGATCTTTTTCTGAATAACTTCCGACAAAGAATCAAGTTCCTTGCTGAGCAGATTCAGATTTTTTGCGGATGAAACCGAAGGATGTATCCCGATTTCATGGTCTTTGACCAGTTCCTGCAATAAGTTCCGGAACCGGACTGATTGCAGCGTTACATTGTTATCATCGCCGCCGTAATTTGCATATAGTATAAAAAACAACGGCCGGTTAAGATATTTATGGTGCAGGTCGGCGAGGTACCCGAAATTATCATAAGGATCTTTTTCATGACCCGTTAAAACACGGATTCTTCGATAAATATCCATGAACCTTCCCTGCACGACCGATTTGCCAGCCCCTCCAATGGTTCTCAGCATCGTTCTGCTAAGATAGGCATAGGTATGATCCACATCAATGGTAGGAATATACCGGTAACCAGGCGCTTTTATCCGAATGCCGGGAAATTTTTGAAGCAAAATTTTCCCGAGCAGGCCAGCCCACAAATTCACTACCGGAAGTTCAAGAAATCCATTTTTCATGGCAAGACTCTCCTTTGCCATGAACCTTCCATGCGAATCCTTCGAATGCGGCAGGTACTCTTCATACCGGCTGATCAGATAGAAAGAGGCTCCCAAAATATCAAAGGGGATTAAGGCACGAAGATCATCATTTTGAAAAAATACCGGAAGATCGTAAACCCATGTCACATTAATCGATTTTATTCTGATCTCACGCTCAAACAAAATACCTTCTGGGCGGATAAAGGGAACCCCGACCAGGGAATCCACACCATAAACAAGTTTTGGTCCCGGGTATAAATCAAACTCTTCCTGCGATATCGTTAGCCGGAACTCCAGGTCTAACAGGTGACAGAACAAAAAACGGGCAACATAATTCAGACGGGCAGTGATCTCAGATGTAAGAATGAGTAACATAACGGGCTTTTGGCGCAGGCGCCAAATTACGCAAAAAACAAAAACTTTTGTACTTTTGACCCTGTTTTGCTCTTGCAGGAAGTCCATATATGGAAAATTTTATTGTATCTGCCCGAAAATACCGTCCGCAAACCTTTGATACAGTTGTTGGCCAGCACCCGATCACCAACACCTTAAAAAACGCCATTAAAAATAACCAGCTTGCCCAGGCGTTCCTTTTCTGCGGCCCGAGGGGTGTCGGGAAAACTACCTGTGCCCGTATTCTGGCAAAGACCATAAACTGTGAAAATCTTTCACCCGGCCTGGAAGCTTGTGATGCTTGCCCATCCTGCATCTCATTCAATGAAAACGCATCATTCAATATTTATGAACTCGACGGGGCCTCCAACAATTCTGTTGATGATATAAGGACTCTGGTGGATCAGGTCAGGATCCCGCCCCAAATGGGTAAATATAAGGTTTATATCATCGATGAAGTCCACATGCTCTCTCCTGCTGCCTTCAATGCATTCCTCAAGACTCTGGAAGAGCCTCCCCATTATGCCAAATTCATACTTGCGACGACTGAGAAACATAAAATCCTTCCGACAATCCTCTCACGTTGTCAGATTTTCGATTTCCGGCGTATTACCATCGATGATATCGCCGGACATCTGCGGTACGTCGCTGAAAAAGAACAGGTCGAAGCCGAGGACAACGCACTGCATATTGTTGCACAGAAAGCTGACGGCGCCATGCGTGACGCATTATCCATCTTCGACCAACTGGTAAGCTTTACCGGTAACAGGATCACCTATGAAACCGTACTGGAGAATCTGAATGTATTGGATTATGAGTACTTTTTTAAGATTACGGATCAGATACTTTCGGGTGATGTTTCCGGAGTACTTCTTACCATCAATGAAATTATTGATAAAGGATTTGACGGGCAGCATTTTATCATCGGGTTTGGCGAACATCTGCGGAACCTTCTGGTCAGCAAGGACGCTGTTACGGTAAAACTTATTGAAACCGCACCTTCCATCCGGGATCAGTATCTCGAACAATCCGGACGATGCCCCGTGACCCTTCTGATTAAAATTCTTGATCTGAATAACCAGTGTGATCTAAGCTACAAATCGAGCAATCATAAAAAACTTCATCTTGAGATTTCCCTGATGCAAATGTGCTCCCTGGTAATGAAAGAAATCCCGGCTACCGAAACCGGGTCAATCCCTCCGTTTCCAGTTACCAGAGCTCCTGCAACTACAGGCTCCACCTCACCGCCTCAAACCAAACGGTCAACCGTTCCGCCTTCAGGTTCGTCTGCTGACAAAAAGACCGTTGAACCCATAAAAATGAAAGACCTTCCCCATGCATTTGACGGGGTGGTCTCCCTGAAAAATCCGACTCCCGCCACAAACACCGACACGAATTTACCCGACATGTCGGAGGATACATCAGAGATTGCCAATTCCTTCTCACAAACCGACCTCTGCAATTATTGGGATGAATTTGCCGAATCCTTAAGAAACGATTCGCCACACCTTTTTTCAACCCTGAAAAACAGCCGTCCGGCACTTTCAGACGAATGGACAATCGGATTTGTGGTCGACAACAAAGTTCTTGAGACTGAACTATCACTGAAAAAAACGGAATTGTTGGAGTATCTCAGAAAAAAATTGAAAAATTCTAAAATACAATTAAAGACCTCGGTGGCAGAGAACCCGAAGACTTTTAAACCCTATACCGATAAAGAAAAATTTGAATTGATGGCTGATAAGAACAATGCCCTTCGTACCCTTCGCGAGGAGCTTGATCTTGAGATTGAGTATTAACATTTTGGATCCGTTTTATTGATGGGCAGAAAATTAGCCGGATTTATTTTACGGCTGTTTGGATGGAATACCAATGGTGCGCTTCCCGAAGGTATAAACAAAGCGGTTGTGGTCTCTGCACCGCATACCAGTACTTGGGATTTTATTATCGGACGCCTTACTTTTTGGGCGATCCATGTAAATGTCCGTTTTCTGATCAAAAAAGAGGCATTTTTCTTTCCCATCGGACTTTTACTTAAAAAGCTTGGCGGACTTCCGGTCGAACGAAGTAATGCCAGCAGCATGGTCGACCAGGTTGTTAAAATGTTCCGGAACGAAGAATCACTGGTAGTGGTCATAACTCCCGAAGGAACCCGTAAAAGGGTAGATAAATGGAAAAAAGGTTTTTACATCATTGCACAGAGAGCCCAGGTTCCCATAGCACTTTCCTATATCAATTACGGAAATAAAACCGGTGGTATCGGTCCGGTTATTACCCCTTCAGGGAATTATGTGAAAGACCTTGAATTTATCGAGGATTTTTACAAAAACATGGTTGCCTGTCATCCCGAACGGTTTAATTTATCGCCCCAAAATAACGTAATCAAAAATTAATTATAGCCTTTTTTAATGTCACGGGGAATTTCTACAGTACTTCTTCTCATTCTTTCCAATACCTTTATGACATTTGCATGGTATGGTCATTTGAAATTCAGAGAAATGAACTGGTTTCAGAATTTAGGCCTGATCAGCATTGTCCTTCTGAGCTGGGGTATCGCTTTGTTTGAATATTTTTTCCAGGTACCTGCCAACCGACTGGGATACCGGGAGTATGGAGGCCCATTTTCACTCGTTGAATTAAAAGTCGTTCAGGAAGTCATCACACTCCTCGTTTTTACCCTGTTCACCCTCTTGATTTTTAAAACAGAAACCTTCAGACTTAATCATTTGATTGGTTTTTTATTTTTAATTTTAGCCGTCTATTTCATATTTAAGAAATAATCCATGAAAGCAACCCGGTCATCCATCGAATCCTTCCTGGCAACCCGTAAAATTGCAGTAGCAGGTGTTTCAAAAGATCAAAAAAAATTTGGACACATCGTATTTAAGACACTGACTGAAAAAGGATTTGAGATTTTTCCGATAAATCCGACGACCGATATGATTGCTTCAACGCCCTGCTTTCGGAATGTCAGCGCCCTCCCTGTCAATGTGCACAATCTTCTAATCCTGACCCCCAGGAAACAAACCCATGAGGTGGTTGCCGAAGCTATCCGGAAAGGGATAGATCATATCTGGATGCAGCAGGGTTCAGAGACCCGGAAAGCAGTTGATTTGATTAAAGTCCACAAGATAAATCTCATCACCGGCGAATGCATCCTGATGCATGCCGATCCGGTAACAGGAATCCACAAATTTCACCGTACTCTGAAAAAATTGTTCGGGATGATGCCCAAATAATTCATCCTTCCTTTTGGTGATGTTGATTCTTTTCATACCTTTGCACCCTCAAATAAACCAGGGAGCATAGCTCAGTCGGTTCAGAGCACCTGCCTTACAAGCAGGGGGTCACAGGTTCGAATCCTGTTGCTCCCACCAAAAAAAATCGCTTATTCTTGAATCAGATAAGCGATTTTTTATTTAGTGCAAACAAATCACAAACATTTTCTGATTTAAACCGGGCATTCACATTTAACTCCTATTTTTGTTTTCATTTTCGGATTTCAGAGACCAACGAATCATTGGTTTCGAAACTTTCTAATCAGGATGAGGATCCGTTCGCGATGGATGTTATGTGGGTTATGGGCATTGATGTTTCTGACATCATTGATTGTGCTATTGACCGGGTGTGACGTGACCAAAAACCTGGAGTCGCAGGAATATCTTCTGATCCGGAACAAAGTTCAGAGCAAAGATGGAAAAGTCCCGACCGATGATCTGGAGGCTTATATTCAGCAACATCCCAACAAAAAGCTTTTCGGTCTGTTTCGGACAAACATAGCATTTTACAATCTCGGTAACAAAGGGAAAGATACAAAATTCAAGAAATGGATCCGCACCAAAGTCGGCGCTGCGCCGGTTATCCTTGATACCGGACTGGTTTCGATGACCTCGAAACAGATGGGTCTCTATTTAGCCAACATCGGTTATTTTCAGGCATCCGTGCAGGATTCCGTCATCATAAAAAAGAAAAAAGCGACGGTAATATACAAGGTTCATTCATCCAAACCTTACACGATCCATAACATCTCATACGCCATTGCCGATTCGCAGGTTGCAGCCTTTGTGTATCGTGATACCGCCCGTTCCCTTATAAAAAAAGGAGCCAGTTACAACGCCTACATCCTCGACAACGAAAGGACCCGGATCACCAATCTTTTACTGAATCTGGGATTTTATCGGTTTAATACAAGCTATATTTTCTTTAGAATCGATTCGAGCCTTAACCGACATCAGGTAAATATTAACCTGGAAATAACCAATCCGGTCGTGCCCTCGTTCGACGATTTCACCCTGGTACAGCAAATTCCACATAAACGATACTATATCAATAAAATATACATCTATCCCGAATTCGATCATTTGGCTACACACACAGGTACTTACGACACCCTGATGAAAACCTATAGCAACCCTCTGAAAGATCAACCTCCCAATACATATTACTTTCTCTACAATGGAAATTTCAGGGTTAAGCCCCGAACCATCGCACAATCGGTGTTTGTCACCCCCGGCTCTCATTATAATTTGCTTGACGTTAATCAAACCTACTCGCAATTATCAGGTTTACAGGTTTTCAAATATATTAACCTGCTGTTTAAAGATTCTCCGGACTCCGAGCAGTCGAAAAAGAAAGATAACATCGATTGCCATCTCGAATTATCCCCGACACCGGTACAGTCATTTACCACAACCCTTGACGGTACGAACTCGGGAGGCGCCTTTGGCGTGCAAGGCAGTGTGGGTTATCAAAACCGGAACATTTTCAAAGGCGCCCAGTTATTCCGGCTAAACCTGAACGGATCCCTGCAAATGCAAGCCTCCGACGGAATGTCGGCGGGTTCCTTTTTCAATGTCATCGAGTTGGGGGCAAGCGCCGGCTTAACATTTCCACAATTTCTGATACCGATAAAACCGGAACGCATCTCCAAATACTTTAAGCCAAAGACAACCATCACGGTTGGTTATAATTATCAGCATCAGCAACATTACGACCGGCATATCTCAAATATTACTTTCGGATATTCATGGCTGCAAAACGAAAAGATCAAACATGTCCTCAATCCGGTTGAAGTATCCCTGGTCAAGGTTTTCCCGGATGCCTATTTCGATTCAATAATCAACAGTGAGCCCGACAACCGGTTACGCAACCAATATACCGACCATATGGTGGCGGGATTAAAGTACACCTTTACCTTTTCCAATCAGCAAATCAACAAAGTAAAGAACTTCATGTATGTCAGGGCAAACCTCGAGACCGGAGGGAACCTGATTTACGGGATCGACAAATTGTTTAATGTCGGAAAAAGCTCCGACGGAGGGTATGATCTTTTCGGACTTCCTTATTCACAGTATGTAAGACCTGATGTCGACTTCAGGTATTATGATATGTTCGGAAACCAGTTTTCACTGGTTTGCCGGTTATACGGAGGAATTGGAATTCCTTATGGCAATTCCAAACTCCTGCCTTTTGAAAAAGCATTCTTTGCCGGTGGCGCCAACGGTATGCGCGGTTGGAAAATGTACACCCTTGGGCCTGGCACCTACACAACAGACGATGAACAGAATACCTTCAACCAGATTGGCGATATTCAACTGGAAGCCAATGTTGAATATCGTTTCCCGATTTACGACTGGTTCAGGGGGGCTTTGTTTGTGGATGCCGGAAACATATGGCTGCTCGAGGATTCCGAAGACCTTCCGGGCGGAAAATTCACCTTTCCCGGGTTCATCAATCAGATTGCACTGGATGCCGGGCTTGGGCTCCGACTTGATTTCGATTTTTTTGTAATCCGACTCGATCCCGCCATCCCTATCCGGGTACCCTCCTACGAAGAAGGAAACCGATGGTATTTTAACAAAATGCAGCTCCGCGACATCATCTGGAATTTCGGGATCGGGTATCCATTCTGATTCCGGTCTTTTTTATTTGGTTTAACATGGCGCCAGTTAATACAATGCTTAGGAATTACTATTTTTGTGTTAATCTACAGACGAATGTAAAGATTAAATGCGTTTTTAAGTTTTGTTCAATGATGATAAGTAAGAATTGATAATATTCGGTGCCAAGTAGAAAACCGAATAACTAAATCATGGATGATATTTTTCATGTTCAATGTAACTTTTCAAATAAAAAAATGCAAATGAAAAAATTAGCGCTCGTTTTAATTTTTCTATTAAGTGTATATACTTCACATACTCAAGTTATTGCCAATTTTGAGGATGGTAAAACAGGCCCACTTACCTTACACGTGATGGGATGCGGAGTATGGGATAGTGTTTTAATCCATCCTGTTTCAGAAACTTTTCAGGTGGTTGACAACCCGCTTTGTTCCGGATTAAATACAAGCAGGAAAGTTTTATTGTTTCATCGAAGAGGATCAGACCAGGGGGGAATGCCCTGGGGGGGATTCTGGGCAACCGTAGATCCACAGATAGACCTTTCCGTGAATAAATATATTCACGTGAAAGTACTGAAAACGAGAATCACACCCCTTAGATGTAAGCTTGAAGGACCTTACGGATCCCTTGAACAAAAGAACCTTTACACACAGACCACAACAAGCAATTGGGAGGACATTGTTTTTAATTTCGATACGCTTGGCCTGATCGGTTCGTACCCAGTTATTGCATTAATGCCGGATTATGAGGAGCCTCAACTTCAAACAGACCTTTTACAGATTTACATTGACGATATCATTTTATCCAATGATCCCAATCCGATCAGGACCAACATTATTTGCGATTTTGAAGGAGGAACAACAGGTCCTTTAAATTTACATGTAATGGGGTGTGGTGACTGGGATGATGTCAAATTGCATCCGGTTTCAGAAACATTTTCAATCGTTGACAATCCATCGAAAACTGGTGTCAATCAAAGTAAAAAGGTGCTGAAGTTCAATCGCCGCGGTAGTGATCAAGGGGGGAAGCCCTGGGGTGGCTTTTGGTCCAATGCCAATCCGAACCTTGATTTCACAAATAACAAATACATTCATTGTAAAGTCCTGAAACCAAAGATCTCACGAATGCGTTCCAGAATTGAGGGTGGTCCGGGCGGCCCCCTGGAACAGATAAACATGTTTCCTCAAGAAAACCAAGATGCGTGGGAAGATATTGTCTTCAAATTTGACACATTGAATATAGCCGGGTTGTACTCCATTTTCTCCTTAATGCCTGATTATGACGAACAACTTCCTTCCGGCCTTGTAGAGATGTACCTGGATGATATCATCCTGAACAACGATACTACAAGAATCCGCCCGGCGGCAGTGACTTTTAATGTAAATATGACTGCTTACCGGGCCATTGGAAAGTTTAACCCTCAAAGCGATTTTGTCGATATTGCAGGAAATTTTAACGGATGGAATGGCGACAATTTTCATTTAACTTCAACGAATGATAGCATTTATTCGATCACAATTCCCAATTTCTCAATAAATGCTACCATTGAATTTAAATTCAGAATTAACGGAAGTTGGGCCGCTGAGACCTGCGAATTTCCAGATGGTCGTCCAAATCGTAAATATACCATCCCGGAACCATCAAACATATATAATGCATGGTATAATGACCAGGTACTGGGATTCAAGGAACTTGAGGGAATGGGGATAATCGACATCTTTCCAAATCCGGTTCAAACACTTCTTAAGGTCAAATCCACAACCCTGCTAAAAGAGGTAATCCTGTTAAATCTGATTAACGAACCGGTTCTGAGTATCAATAATCCTTCAAGTAAAGAATTTGCAATGGATTTTTCGGGAATTTCCGACGGGATTTACTTTATTCTTTTCAGGGATTTAAAGGGGAAGGAATATGTGCGGAAACTTGTTAAGCGATAACAGCAACGTTATTCAATAATGTGTCACAGTTACTGTTGGAGTCTTTGGCATGTTCCGGGTCTTCGTTTAGTTTATTTGTACATGCAATAATAGGTCTGTCATCAGGTGCAAAAAATGATGATCCGAAAACAATCCTTATGCGTGTCGACTTCCTGAACCCATGCAATAATTCAACTTTTCAGTATATTCGAAGTCAAACTCCTTACGGATTTGTTTCTATTCGTATCATCCGGGAACAATTAAAGCGGATGCAATGTCAAAAGGCATATTAATGAAAAATATCGCACATATAAAAGAGGCTGTCCCGAATTACGAGACAGCCTCTTTTGTTTAGATATTACTATTTCTAAATTACTCCTATCAATGCTGTACGATGACCGATTTCGAAATACGCTTGCTGTCGGATGTCACCACAATACTGTAAACATTGTTGGGTAACCCTTCCATCGACATCGTATATTCCTTCGTTGTTTGCTTAGAAACCTGGTGCGTCTGTAACCTTACCCCGAAATGGTTGAAGACCTC